>JAAOEI010000204.1_pt1 | contig 24348 bp, 17 predicted proteins | sample 7059261 | NCBI WGS metagenome assembly JAAOEI01 (sample SAMN14008812, study PRJNA610033) | viral metagenome | isolation source: viral particles filtered from seawater | place: China: Hangzhou Bay, Yangshan Deep Water Harbour | collected 2017-10-31 | reverse complement strand
GAAAAGAAAAAGCATATGGATACTTTTGTTCAGTTCCTATGGGCTTAACATATGAGGAATATAATGCATGGATAAGATTTGGAGGCGGTCAGCAACTTTGGGATGAACTTTCTGCTAAATTTGGAATAAAGCCATTTATGTGTGGCAACACAGGTGTTCAAATGGGAGGTTGGTTTAGAAAAGAAATAAAATCTCCAGATGATCTTAAGGGATTAAAAATGAGAATTCCTGGAGCTGGAGGACAAGTGATGACAAAACTTGGAGCTTCAGTAATTAACGTTCCCGGGGGACAAATTTATGAACAACTTATGTCTGGTGCAATCGATGCTACTGAATGGGTTGGTCCATGGAATGATGAGTTCTTAAAATTTTACGAGGCCGCAAAGTTTTACTACTATCCAGGCATGCATGAGCCTGGTTCAATGTTAAGTCTTGGTGTTAACAAATCTTGGTTTGAAAAACTTTCAAAAACTGATCAATTAATTCTTGAAACCTGCGCAACAGCTGAAAATGAAATAATGTTTGCTGAGTTTCAAAGAAATAATGGTGTGGCTTTAGATAGATTGATTAAAAATCATGGTGTTAAATTAATGCAATTTAATAATCGTGTTTATGATGCTTTTGGTAAAGCCGCAGAAGAAGTTCATAAAGAAAATGAAGCAAGTAGTGATATAGCCAAAAGAACCGTTCAAAGCTTCTTTAAAGCTAGAAAAGAAGTCGGTGGATGGAATAAAATATCAACACAAGCTTATTTACAGCAAAGAAATAGAGTTCTAGGTATATAATTTTATTTTAACGGGGCATCAAAATGCCCCGTTAATAAATAAAATTTATGAAAAAATTTATATCGCAACCAAATTTTTTTCGTTTATTTTCTTATTTAGTAGTAATTATTACGTTAGGCTTTCTAATAAATAATATTCTTATAAATTTTTTAAATATTAATAACAAAAATTTAAATCAAATTATTTATGGCTTATCTGTAATCTTGCCGTTTATTATAATTTTATATTTTAATAAAAGAACTTTAATACAAGATTCTAATCTGCTGACTTCAATATCATTATATATTGCAAAGGCTGCATTCTGGATTGTGCTCATTATAGGCATTACAGACTTTATAATCTCTTTTTTAGTAAGCGAAAAATTTATTGAAATTTTATTTGGAAAAGAATTTCAATTATTTTTATCATCTCCTAGATCTAGAATATTATTTATACATATGCCTTTAGTTATTTTAGCTTTCTATTTCGCATATTATTTTAAAACTCTAGGATTTATATGGCTGTCAACTTTGGTTGTTATTGCTGAGATTTTAATTGTTATTTCAAGATTTGTTTATTCATATGAACAAACTTTTATGGGGGATTTAGTAAGATATTGGTACGGAGCATTATTTCTTTTTTCAAGCGCTTATACTCTTGTACAGGAGGGTCATGTACGAGTTGATATTCTTTACAATAAACTTAAACAAAAAAACAAAGCAATTGCAAATATCATTGGATCTTTATTTTTTGGAATACCTCTTTGCGGACTAATTTTATTTTACGGAATGCAAGGTAAGCAAAGTACCATCAACGCTCCCCTTACAAATTTTGAAGTAACTCAACAAGGAATTGCTGGCCTCTATGTTAAATACATGATGGCTGGCTTTCTAGCAATTTTTGCAATTACTATGATTATACAGTTTTCTGCCTACATTCTTTCTAATGCTAATAATATCTACAAATCAAAAAAATAAATGGAAGTCTTAATTATATTTATTTTTATTCTAGTCATGATGGCCTCCTTAGGAATAGGATTTCCAGTGGGGTTTGCTCTCCCTGGAGCCGCTATTATTTCATTATTTCTAGCAGCTATTGCTGGAATTATTTTTGAGGGAAATCCAAATGCCTACTTTGCATATGATGGTCCCATTGAATGGATTAATGCAGGAATTACTAATTTTAGAGGAACTTATTGGGATAATGATAGAGACACGTTAATTGCAATCCCGCTTTTTATTTTTATGGGATTAATATTACAACGCTCTAGAATTGCAGAGGATCTACTAATGACGATGGGAAAACTTTTTGGAAGAGCCCCGGGTGGACTTGGAATTTCAGTTGTTCTTGTTGGAGGATTACTTGCTGCTACTACAGGAATTGTTGGGGCAACAGTTATTGCCATGGGACTAATTTCTCTTCCCGCAATGCTAAAAAATAATTATGATAAGAATTTAGCGACAGGAATTATTTCAGCATCGGGAACTCTTGGTCAAATTATTCCTCCTTCTATCGTATTAATTATTGTTGCAGATCAAATTTCAAATGCCGCAGATGCTGCTCAAAACATTAGATTAGATAATTATAAATTCTTAACAGGCGAAAGTACAATGCCAGGAGCCTATAATGTTACATCAACAAGCGCTGGAGAGTTATTTTTAGGAGCAATTCTACCTGGACTAATTCTTGTACTTCTTTATGTTGCATATGTTTTTATTCGAGCAATTATAAACCCTAAATTAGCTCCTCCTGTACCAAGTAAAACAGGTTTTGATAAAAGGCTTGCAATTGAGGTTGCTTCTTCGCTTCTTCCACCAATTTTACTTATTGTTCTTGTGCTAGGATCAATTCTTTATGGTATTGCAACTGTTAATCAAGCTGGAGCTGTTGGTGCCGTCGGCGCTGTAATAATGGCTGGATATAAACTATATAATGGTCAAAAACACAAATATACCCCAACAATAATTGCAACAACCGCAAGCATAATTATTTTAATTATGCACTACACAATAGGTTTGAATATAAAAAATATTGAAAATAATAATGATTGGTTTTGGGTTTTAATTGGAACGCTATTAGTTTTTGCTCTTTTATTTTCAATTACTTGGAGTTTCTGGAGAGTTTTTAAAATTAAAAATGTTTTAAAAGAAGTCTCAACCGAAACTACTCTTACTAGCACCATGGTTTTTATTATTTTAATTGGTGCAGCACTGCTTACAGCAGCATTTAGAGGTCTTGGCGGTGAAGATTTGATACGAGATTATCTAAAAAATCTTCCTGGAGGATTTTGGACACAGTTTTTTGTAGTGATGTTAATCATTTTTATTTTAGGTTTTTTTATAGATTATATAGAAATCATAGTTGTAGTTCTTCCAATTGTAGCTCCAATCCTTCTTGCTGATCCATCTGCAAATATAACTGCTATATGGCTTGGTGTGATGGTTGGCGTAAATATGCAAACCTCTTTCTTAACTCCGCCATTTGGATTTGCCTTATTTTATTTAAGAGGCGTTGCTCCAAAATCTATTACAACTGCAGATATCTGGAAAGGGGCAACACCATTTATATTCCTTCAACTTGGTGGACTTTTAATCACAGGGCTATATCCAAGTTTATCAAATTACATTCCATTTAGGTCATATTTAACATCGGACCTAGCACCGCCATCTACCAATCCAAAATTGGAAAAATGCTTAATGGATTATACTTATTCCTTATATAGAAATGATGAAGCCAAAATAAGAAAGGCAATAGCAGAAGCTAGAACATATAAGATAGATATTCTTCCTTCAGATCAAAGATCATTAATGAATGAGCATTTTACTAAATCCTTGCTTGCAATGGATCAAATAAAAATAGCTGAAAGGAAAAAAGCTACACTCGATGAGTATAGTAAATCTTATTCCGTTCTTCATAACGAGGTTCGAAAAATTCAAATTCAGGCTAATGATATTGATAAAAAGATTATTGATCTTCAAAAAGATTTGGAAAGATTAAAAGATGAAAATAAGAAAAATATTTTAAGAAAACAAATTGATAAATTAAGTATAGATAGAGATAAAATTTTAAGTACAATTTCTAAAGATTTTGAAGAAAAAAATAAAAAATATAAAGAATTATCTAAAGATTATAAAAATTCTTTAGATATTTATTATAAGACGGTAGACCAAGGGTACGATAACTTTTTTAAAATTTTTAAGGAAATTAAAGATGTTGAAAAAATTAAACTTGCTCAAGAAGAACTTAAAATTGGAATAGAATTAATACAAAAAGATAATAAGGAAAAATCTATAAAATCTTTTTTAGAAATACTTGAAATAATGGATAAAACTTCAGGTGGAGATGAAATTAAAGATATTGTTTATGAAACTAGTGAGAGAATGAAAGAAAATTGGAACAAAAAAGAAATTTTAAGAAAAGGGCAAGATGTACAAAAACTATTACAAAAAGAATTAACTCTTAGAGATAAATCTGCAAAAGAATTATTGGTAAAATTTGAAACTTATAACAAAGAGATAGTGGACACTCTTGGTGTAAGAAGGCAAGAAAGAATTCCAAGAAAACATGCGCTTTATGTTTCAAAATGCACAGCAAGTCATGAAGATATATCTTTAAATTTTTAATTAAATACGGTGAGCGAACTTCTTTGGTCTCCAAGCAAATCTAAAATTGAAAACTCTAATCTTTTTAAATTTAAAAATTTAATAGAAAAAAAATATAATGTTTCATTTGGATTAGACTATAATTTACTGTGGGAATGGTCTGTAAAATTTGATGAGGATTTTTGGTCTGAGTGCTGGGATTTTTTTAAATTACAAGGAACAAAAAAAAAACAAATTATAAATAGACATAAAATTTTTCACAAAACTCAATTTTTTCCAAATTCAACTTTAAACTTTGCAAAAAACTTATTAACCAAAAAAAATAATGAAATATCTATTTTTTTTAGATCCGAAACTGGATTTGAAAAAAAAATAACTTGGAAAGAATTATATGAAAAAACTTGTAGATTTTCAGCTTTTTTAAAAAAAATTGGCATAAAAAAAAATGACAGAATTGCTGCTTATGTTCCAAACACTATAGAACCAATTATTGCATTTTTAGGTACAGCTAAAATTGGAGGAATTTGGTCATCGTGCTCACCAGATTTTGGAATTCAAGGTGTTGTTGACAGATTCTTGCAAATAGAGCCAAAGGTTTTAATTAGTGCAAATTATTATTTTTATAACGGCAAAAAAATATCTCTTCTTGAGAAAATTCCTGAAATTATTAATAAAATTCCATCTATTAAACATGTGGTTATATTTGATTACGATAATGAGCATATTGAGCATCAATATTATTCATTAGATAATATTTTTAAAAATAATGAATTAGATGAAATATTTGAAGAGTTTCCATTTTCTCAACCTATTTATATTCTCTATTCGAGCGGAACTACGGGTTACCCAAAATGTATAGTTCATGGTGCTGGAAATGCATTATTGGAACAAATGAAGGAGCTTATTCTTCATTGTGATGTAAAAGAAAATGATAAACTTTTTTATTTCACGTCCACTGGTTGGATGATGTGGAATTGGCTTGTTGCAGGTCTTGCCTGCAAATCTAGTATTTATCTTTACGACGGGTTTCCATTTTATAATAATACCGATTGTCTAATTAAATACTGTGAACAACATCAGTTTTCATTATTTGGAGTTTCAGCAAAATATATCGATTTTCTAAAAAAAGAAAAATTTGATGCAAAGAATTATAATTTAAAAAATTTAAAAATAATTACTTCAACAGGAAGTCCACTTGTAAAAGAAAGTTTTGTATATGTTTACGAGAAAATTAAAAAAGATGTTCATTTAGGATCAATTTCTGGAGGAACTGATGTTGTGGGGGTAATAAATATTTGTAATCCTTTTAGTAATATTTATGCTGGAGAAATTCAATGCCCCAGTCTAGGCATCGATGTTGATGTTTTTGATGAAAATGGTAACTCTACAAAAGTAGGCGAGAATGGTGAACTAGTAATTAAAAAACCATTCCCATCTATGCCTGTGATGTTCTGGAATGATAAATCTGAAGATAAAATTTTAAAAGCCTATTTTAAAAAATATAAAAATATTTGGCATCATGGAGATTACATTCAAAAGACTAAAAATGGTGGTTACATTATTTATGGAAGATCCGATTCCACTTTAAAACCAGGAGGAGTTAGAATTGGAACTTCAGAGATTTATAGACAAGTAGAATCATTTGATGAAATTTTAGAGTCAATTGTTGTTGGTCAAAATTATCAAGATGATATAAGAATAATTCTTTTTATAAAACTAGCATCTGGATGTATATTTTCAAAAGAGCTTGAAGATAAAATTAAAAAAAAAATTAGAACAAACTGCAGTCCTAGACATATTCCATCTAAAATTATCGTTTGTCCTGATATTCCTAGAACAAAATCTAATAAGATTGTAGAAGTCGCCGTACGAAAAATAATTAATGGCGATAAAATTGATAATTTTGAGGCGCTAGCCAATCCTGAATCTTTAGAATTTTTTAAAAAATTAAAAATTGATAATTAGTGATAATAATAAATATAATTGAAAGGAATTTATATTGAGTAATACCTTACTTACAAAAAATAAGGCAATTTTTGTATTTTTAGTATTTGCCTTAGGTTACTTCATATCAACATTGATAAGGGCAAGTACTGCAACTTTGTCACCCGTTTTTTCACAGGAGCTTGGACTAAAAGCTGCAGATCTTGGACTTTTGGCTGGAGGGTATTTTTTAGGATTTGCAGCTATGCAACTGCCTAATGGATATTTTTTAGATAAATACGGCCCAAAAAAAATTATTCTATTTTTTTTGATAATTGCATTTCTTAGCACAATTGCTTTTTCAAATTCTGAAAATTTTTTTAGTCTTTTAATCTCTAGAATTTTAATTGGAGTAGGTGTGTCTGTATGTTTAATGGCTCCTCTTACAGGATATAGAAAATGGCTTCCATTTGATAAACAGCAAAGAGCAAATGCCTGGATGTTGATGGCAGGAGCATTGGGGATGTTGGCATCAACTGTTCCTATACAATTATTATTACCAGAAATAGGTTGGAGGAATATTTTTTTACTACTTTCTGGTTTAATTTTTATTACAATTATACTTATAGTTCTAATAATTCCTACTTGGGACAAAACTGATACAAAAATAAAGGATGATGGATTTTCAAGTTACAAAGTTATTTGGAAGCATCCATATTTTTTAAGTTTAGTTCCGCTTGGTTTTTTTAATTATGGAGGGTTGCAAGCAATTCAAACTCTATGGGCTGGACCCTGGATGACTAATGTGAGTGGCTTTACAGCAACTCAAGCTGCCTTAAATTTATTTTGGTTAAATTTATCTATGCTCGTAACATTTTTTATTTGGGGATTTATTAATCCTTACTTCTATAAAAAAGGTATTTCTACAGATAAAATTATTATTTATGGAGTCCCATTTAGTTTTTTAGCTCTTGGATTTATTATTTATTCAGGAGAAAACGTAAGTGGTTTTCACTTTGCGCTTTTTTTAATTTCTAGCGTATTTGTTTCGCTTGCTCAGCCTGCCGTCGGTATGATTTTTTCAAATACAATTGCTGGCAAAGCTCTATCAAGTTATAATTTAATTTTATTCCTTGGAACATTTTCTGTTCAGTGGGCTATTGGAATATTTATAGATTTATTTAAATCTTTTGGTTACACTACCCTGATAGCCTATCAACTGGCTTTATCTATATTTACTATTTGTTGCATACTATCTTATTTATATTTCTTTTTTCATCATAAAGATCATTTACAACAAAAAAAAAATTAAATTTTTTAAATATATTTAGAATTGAATTGGGAGAGAATTTTAAAGTGCTAATTATAAAATTAGCACTTTAAAAATTAAGTAATTACTTCTTAGCAGGAGCTAAAAGAGCAGAAGCAGCGTTGATTGATTTCACACAATCAGCTTCTTTTTTAGCTGCTAGTGCATCACCAGCTGCTTTTCTTAGATCAGCTGCTTTTTTTGTAGTTGCTGCATCTAATTTTGCTGTTTTTACTGCTGTATCGTAACCTTTGATTAAGTCAGCACAAGATTTAGCTTGAGCATTTGCAAAAGATACGAACAAGAACATACTTACGATAGTTGCTAGTATTGTTTTCATTTATTTTTACTTATTGTTAAGTTAATTAGCGGCGAAACTATTTAATTTAGGCTTTTCTGTAAATGTTTTTTTGACAAGGAAAAGACAACATTCTTAATAAAAAATTCTAAAAAAGCCCAATAAATACTCATTTTCATGATTAAAATAATTACCGTTCTTAATTATCTATTTTTTTGACCTTATACTTGCTTGAGCGGCAGATAATCTAGCTATGGGTACTCTATAAGGCGAACAAGATACGTAATTTAATCCTGCTCGATGACAAAAATCTATAGAGTCTGGGTCTCCACCGTGTTCACCACATATTCCAAGTTTTATATTCTTATTTGTTTCAAGTCCTCTTGAGCAGGCCAGTTTTATAAGTTCACCAACGCCATCTTGATCAATGCTTATAAAAGGATCAATTTTAAATATTTTATTTTCTACATAATCGTCCAAAAATTTACCTGAGTCATCTCTTGATATTCCAAGAGTTGTCTGTGTTAAATCGTTTGTACCAAAACTAAAAAAATCCGTATGCTTTGCAATATTTTTTGCATTGAGCGCGGCTCTTGGAAGTTCAATCATAGTGCCTACTAAATAATCAACTTTAAAATTATTATTTTTTTGGACTTCTTTGGCAACACGATCAACTAATAATTTTAAAATTTCAATTTCTCTTTCAGTTGCCACAAGTGGTATCATAATCTCTGGAATTACTGCTTCTACTTTCTGTTTTTGTAATTCGTATAAAGCCTCAAAGATTGCTCGGCATTGCATTTCATAAATTTCTGGAAAAGAAATTGCTAGACGACAACCTCTATGGCCTAACATAGGATTCTCCTCATGCAAATAATTTATTCTATTTTTAATTTCACTTGAATGAATTTTTAAAGATTTTGCAACTATATCAATTTCTTTTTCTGTCTTTGGTAAAAATTCATGTAGCGGAGGATCTAGTAATCTAACTGTTACCGGAAGACCTTTCATGATTGTAAATATTTCAACAAAATCTTTTCTTTGAAAAGGTAAAATTTTTTCTAAAGCTTTTAAGCGATCTTCTCTAGTTTTTGAAAGAATCATTTGTCTTACATATAAAATCCTTTCCTCATCAAAAAACATATGTTCAGTTCTACATAATCCAATACCTTCGGCGCCAAATCCTCTTGCAGTTCTAGAGTCTAAAGGAGTTTCTGCATTAGCTCTAATTTTTAAAGTTCTTACCTCATCGGCCCATCGCATAATTTCTGAAAAATCTCCAGAAATATCTGGATTAATTGTTTTTACTTCGCCAAGCATAACTTCGCCAGTTGACCCATCAATTGTTATTACGTCTCCCTCTTTAACTTCAATATTTTCTACTTTAAAAAGTTTATTTGCATAATCTATTTTTATATTTCCAGCCCCTGAAACACAGGCCCTTCCCATTCCTCTTGCAACAACGGCGGCGTGACTTGTCATTCCGCCTCTGCACGTTAAAATTCCAACGGCCGCATGCATTCCGTGTATATCCTCTGGTGATGTCTCAACACGGACTAAAATAGTATTCTGATTGTTAGCTTTCATTTGCTCAGCATCATCAGCATTAAATGTAACTTTACCCGTTGCAGCACCAGGTGAAGCTGGCAGTCCTTTTGCTATTACATTCTTTTTAGCTTTTGGATCCAAGGTAGGATGTAAAAGTGTGTCTAAAATTTTTGGGTCAATTCTTAATAAAGCCTCATCTTTAGTAATCAATTTTTCACTAACCATATCTACTGCAATTTTAATTGAGGCTTTTGCAGTTCTTTTTCCAGATCTTGTTTGTAACATCCAGAGTTTTTTATTCTCAATAGTAAATTCAATATCTTGCATATCACGGTAGTGACTTTCTAATTTTTTATAAATTTTTGTAAGTTCGTTAAATGCCTCTGGCATTGTCTCTTCCAATGAGAGATCTTCTGATGACGACTCAAGTCTTGCTTTTTTTGTAATATTTCTTGGAGTTCGAATACCTGCAACAACGTCTTCTCCTTGAGCATTAATTAAATACTCACCATAAAAACTATTCTCTCCTGTAGAGGGATTTCTAGTAAACGCAACTCCTGTTGCGCAATCATTACCCATATTACCAAAAACCATGGACTGAATATTGACTGCAGTTCCCCATTCTTCAGGAATATTATTTAATCTTCTATAAGTTTTTGCTCTTTGATTTTGCCAAGACTTAAAAACTGCACTAATTGCTCCCCACAATTGCTCATGGGAGTCTTGTGGAAAATCTTTTTTTGTATTTTTTTTTACAATATCCTTATAATTGCCAACAATTGTTTTCCAATCTTCAGCTTTAAGATCTGTATCTGATAACACACCTTTAGTAAGTTTATAATTATCAAGCAAATCTTCAAAATTATGATGATCAACATCAAGGACAACATTGCTATACATTTGAATAAAACGTCTGTAGCTATCATAAGCAAATGTTTCATTATTCGTTTTTTTAATTAATCCTAAAACCGTTTTATCGTTCAATCCCAAATTTAAGACTGTATCCATCATTCCAGGCATAGAAACTCTTGCTCCTGATCTAACCGACACTAGTAAAGGATTATTAATATCGCCAAAATTTTTACCTAAAATTTTTTCTATGTTTCTAATAGCATCTTCAACCTGAACTTTAAGATCATCTGGATATTTTTGATTATTTTTATAAAACTCAGTGCAAACTTCAGTTGTGATTGTAAATCCCGGAGGAACAGGAAGACCTAATTTTCCCATTTCAGCTAGATTTGCCCCTTTTCCACCCAAGAGAGGTTTTTGCGAAACAGTTCCTTCGCAGTTTGAACTATTAAACTGATAAACCCATTTTGGCATTGTTAAATCTCAAATTTTGAAAAGTCTGCAAAACTATCAAAAGTTTTACACAATAGGAATAGTAACTCTAGCCTGTTTTTTTTGATCTGTTCGTTTTCATCATTTACTTTTACGTTATCAAAAAACTTATCAACAAAACTTTTTGTTCCAGCTAATAAACCCATAGTTTGTTCTACAGTTCTTAATCGTGCAGGAGTTGTATAATGCTCTCTAATTTCGTTTATTTTTTCTAATAAAAAGTTCTCCTCATTATGTTTGAATAAAACTGTATCGGGGTCCCCAAATAGCTCTTGCTTAAGATCTTTTTTTGATTGCTCTAAAATATTTGCGCATCTTTTATAAACTGCAATAGCATTCACTCCATCATCAGTTTTAACTACTTTGTTTAAATTTTTGATTTTATTAAACAATGAAAAATAGTCATCTGATCTACTATTGAATAAAACAGACTCAATAACATCAGCCCTAATTTTATTATCTTTAAGCAAGTTTTTAAAACGTTCAGTAATAAAAAATAAAATTTCTTCAGTAAACTTAAGGTTTTGTATATTTACTCTTTGAGCAAGATATGAATTTTTTGAATTATTAATTAATTCCTTTAACGAAATATAAACTCTGTTTTCAATTAATATTCTTAGAATACCTATGGCTGATCTTCTTAATGCGTATGGATCTTTAGAGCTTGTTGGCTTTTCATTAATACCAAAGAAACCAACTAAATTATCAATCTTATCAGCCAGTGCAATCGCGATAGAAATTTTTTCTTTTGGGACTTTATCTTCTGGCCCAATTGGTAAATAGTGATCAGAAATTGCGTTAGCTATTTCTAAACTAAAACCTTGTTCAACTGCAAAATATTTTCCAAGTACACCTTGTAACTCCGGGTATTCCCCGACTAAATCTGAAACTAAATCTGCTTTACAAATTGAGGCTGCTATTTCTGCGTCATCTTTTTTACAATTAATAATATCTGCAATAAATGATGCTAAAACTCTTATTCTTTGTGTTTTATCATAAAGCGAACCTAATCCTTTATAAAATATAATTCCTTTTAGTTTACTTACTTGTTTTACTAAATTTTGACTTTTATTTTTTTCCCAGAAAAATTTTGCATCGGTTAAACGAGCTGTAAGAACTCTCTCATTTCCTTTTATAATTTTTTTTTGTATGTCCTCTTTATTTGCAACTACAATGAAATTATTTATAAGTTTATGATTATTAATAGAACGCATTGGAAAATATCTTTGATGATGCTGCATTGTTAAAATAAGTAATTCCTCTGGCAATTTTAAAAAGTCTTTTAAAAATGATCCCTTTAGTACTATCGGATCTTCAACTAAATTAACAACTTGTTTAAGTAATTTGTTGTTAATTTCTAATTCGCAATCATTTTTTTTTAAAAATGAAATAATATTTTTAGTAATTAATTTTTCTCTTTCTGCATTATCAAAAATAATTCTTTTATCTGCTAATATTTTTTTAAAATGAGAATAATCTTTAACAACAACCGCTTTATCCTCTAATGGTCCATCTACATATGTAATATTTCTTGCTGTTAAATGAAAAAAATTAAATGGAATGGTATTTTTATCAAATAAGCACAAAATTGACTTTAAGGGTCTACCCCAAGAAAGATCATAACCGCCCCAACGCATTTTTTTTTTCCATTGCAGACCATTTAAAAAATTAGGGATATTTTTTTTAATTTCTTCAATAACAGGTATTTCTTTTTTTTGTGTTTTTGCAAAAATAAACTTTCCTTTGTCTATTTCTTCTTCATAAATATCTTTTGGATCTAAATTATTCGATTTAACAAATCCCTGTATAGCCTGTTCTGGAGCTCCAACTTTTGGACCTCTTAAAATTTTTGCTTCAGTTTTAATATTTATTGGTAAATTACTATAGTAAAAGATTAATCTTTTGGGAGTTGAGTATGTTTCACTTATAACTTTTTTAAAATTATGTTTCTCAAAAAATGATATAAAGTTTGCAGCAATATTATTTTTTGCATCTTCTTGTAATGTGGGCGGTATTTCCTCAGAATATAGTTCTAATAGTAAATCAGACATTAATCAGAGTTCTTTAGCCAAACTTCTGCTGTACTCTTAACGAGAGTTCTAATTTTGTTAATAAATCCAGCCCTTTCTGTCACCGATATAACTCCCCTTGCATCTAAAGTATTAAAGATATGACTGGCTTTTAAACATTGATCATAGGCTGGAAGAGCTAAATTTTTAGATAATAAATGCTGACACTCTCCTTCAGCCATCGTAAATGCTTTTAGAAGATTGTCTGCGTTTGCAAATTCAAAATTATATGCTGAAAATTCTTTTTCATTACGCTTATAAACATCTCCGTATTTGATACCTTCATTATTCCATCTAATATCAAAAACACTATCTACTCCTTGAATGAACATTGTAATCCTTTCAAGACCATAAGTAATTTCTGCTGATACTGGTTTGCATTCAAATCCTGCCATCTGTTGAAAATAAGTAAATTGAGTAATCTCCATTCCATCACACCACACTTCCCATCCAAGTCCGGAGGCTCCTAAAGTTGGACTTTCCCAATCATCCTCCACAAAACGAATATCATGCTCTTTATAATTTATTCCAAGAATGCTTAAGCTTCTAAGGTAAAGACTGTGCACATTTTCTGGGGACGGTTTGATTAAAACTTGAAATTGATAATAATGCTGAAGTCTATTTGGATTATCTCCATAACGACCATCGGTTGGCCTTCTAGATGGCTGTACATAAGCTGCTTTCCAAGGCTTTGGTCCTAGAGATCTTAATGTTGTTGCAGGATGAAAAGTGCCAGCTCCAACTTCCATATCGTAAGGTTGCATCACGACACAACCATAATCAGACCAGAATTTTTGCAATTTAAATATAACCTCTTGAAAAGATAAATCTTGTGGTTTTGATTTACTTTTAATTAGAACTTTTTTTTTGGTTATACCTTTTTTTAAATTTATTTTTTTTTTAGCTACCATTTTTATAAGCCATATTTGTTCCAGATCGATCTTACTTCTAGTTCATTTATAACTTCTGAATATGACCCTGATAATTGTGAGGAAAGTTTTCGTTTTAACCAACTTTGCGCTGCTTCAAATTTTTTAACTCTAAGATCTTTGCCAAATTTATCTTTTAAAATTACTTGTAGAGTTCCAACTCCATCAATTAAACCAAGTTGTAAAGATTTTTTTCCAGACCAAAATTCTCCCGAAAATAACATTGAATAATTTTCAGATTTAATTTTATCTTTTCTACTATTTTTAACCAAATTAATAAATTCTTCGTGCAAGTCTTTTTGTAATGATTTTAATTTTTCTATATCCTCTTTTTTTTCTTCTAAAAATGGATCTAAAATACTTTTACTTTCACCTGCTGTATGTACTCTTCTTTGTACACCAATTTTTTTTATTAACTCTTGAAATCCAAATCCTGAATAAATAACTCCGATAGATCCTACAATTGAATTAGCGTTTGCATAAATTTCATCTCCAGCGCACATCAGCATATATCCGCCTGAAGCCGCGACATCCTCAGCATAGGTAATTACTTTAACTTTTTTATCATCTGCCTCAGAACGAATAAGATCATATAAAAGATTAGACTGAACAGGTGATCCTCCAGGAGAATTAATGGAGATCACTACTGCTTTAATATTCTTTAAAGCAAAGGCTTTTTTAATAGTATCGCTTTGACTAGCGTAACTCATTCCTTGGCTAAATCTGCCTACATTTCCTATAACTCCATTTAATCTTATTAAAGAAACTGTTGGTTTTGATTTAAAAAATGAAAACATAATTAGTATCTTTTAAACGTTTATTATTAGTATTCCAGAGTAAAAATTTAATAATACTTTACGTTTATTAATGCTACAAAAGCCCCGTGAAAAATAATATCGTACAACTAGAAAAGTTTCAAAAAAAAACTCCTTACGATTCTCTTAAAGAAATATTTAATGAGGACTTAAACAAAGTAGAAGAATTTACTAAATTAAAATTATCAAGCGAGGTAGATCTGATTGGAAAAATGGCTAATTACCAATTAGGCTCAGGTGGAAAAAGATTAAGATCTATATTAACTTTAGCAAGCTCCAATATTAACGAATATAAAGGTGAGCACAATATTCATTTAGCTGCTTGTGTTGAGCTTATTCATAGCGCTACTTTACTTCATGACGATGTTATCGATAATAGTTTAGTGAGACGTGGCAAAAAAACTTCAAACGTAATTTGGGGGAACCAAACCTCTATATTGGTTGGCGATTATTTCTTAAGTCGATGTTTTGAAATTATGGTTGATGTTGGTTCTCTAGAAATTTTGAAATTATTATCTAACATATCCGCAGAAATTGCTCAAGGTGAGGTATTGCAACTTCAGCATAAAAAAGAAGTAGATATAACTGAGCAAGTTTATTTAAATATTATTACGCAAAAAACAGCTTCATTGTTTGGTGCTGCTATGAAAGTGGGTGGTTGTCTTGCAAATAAATCAGAAAATGAAAAAAAAGCTTTACAATCTTATGGTGTAAATCTAGGTATCGTTTTTCAAATCAGTGATGACATCTTAGATTACAATTCTACTAAAACATTTGGCAAAGATATCGGTAATGATTTTTATGAGGGAAAAATTACTTTACCAATAATTATTTTATTTCAAAAATCAAATGAAAATGAAAGAGAAGAAATTAAAAAATATTTTATTAATGAAACAAGAACTGAAAAGGAATTAAGTAAGATTTTATCGTTAATAAAAAAACATGATGTAATTAATGTATGCAAAAAAAGAGCTGAATATTTCTCAAATGTATCTTCGGACTCTTTAAATATATTTAAAAATTCTGATATTAAAAAAAATCTTCAAGAGTTATCTTTTTACTTAATTAATAGGACGAATTAAGAATATAAATTGTACTATTTAAGTACAATGCATAAGTCGACCATGCAAAATATGGTAGCATTAATACAACAGATGGTTTGCTATACTTTGAGTACAAAACCATCAAATATAAAATAAAAAAAATAATTATCGAAATTACAAAACTAGCGAGAAAAATTTGTTTATAATAAAAAAATACGTAACTCCAACTTGCGTTAATAAATAAATGAACAAAGTAAATTACTAATATTTTATTAGAATGTTTGCTTTTGTTGTAAGCAAGCCAAACCGCAACTGACATCATTGCATAAAGTATTGTCCACACAGGTCCAAAAACCCAATTAGGTGGGTTAAATGCTGGTTTTACTAAATTATAATACCAAGGATCCATGGCAGCTTTTGTTATAAATCCTGCCGGAAAAGTTATTAAAAAAGTTGCAAAAATAATAAAAAATAAACCTAAATAATTTCTGGATTTTGATTTCAAATTCATAGTTATTAGCTTGTTATTTTAACGTAAAATAAAGCAAGTCCTGCTAAAATGTGTCCGTAATAAGTTAAATTAACAAAAACTCTTAAAATAAATTTATGATCGTCTTTTATTTTGAGAAAATCACAAAGCACATTGCCAGGATTATAAAATAATTCTAGATTCAATTAAGCAGCTTCCTCTCTGTAGCTATCTAAACTTGGACAGCTACAAACAAGATTTCTATCTCCATAAACATTATCTACTCTTGAAACTGGCGACCAATATTTATTAATCTTTAAGTACTGCAAAGGAAATGCTGCTTGTTCCCTTGTATATTTATGCTCCCAAATATCTGCAGCAAGCTCTAGGAAAGTATGCGGAGCATTCTTTAATGGATTATCATTTGCATCAAATACTTTGTTTTTAATCATATTAATTTCTTTTTTTATATTAATGAGCGCATTACAAAATCTATTTAACTCATTCAAGCTTTCGCTTTCTGTAGGTTCTATCATCAAAGTTCCTGCAACTGGCCAAGACATGGTTGGTGCATGAAAACCATAATCAATTAATCTTTTTGCAATATCTTCTTCGCTCACGCCTGTTTCAGCTTTAATAGATCTTAAATCAATTATACATTCATGGGCAACAAATCCATTTTTACCTTTATATAAAGTGCTAAAATTTTCCGATAATTTTTTTGACATATAATTTGCACTTAAAATTGCTACTTGAGTGGCTTTTTTAAGACCAGCTGCTCCCATCATTTTTATGTACATCCATGAAATAGGTAAAATACTAGCACTGCCCCACGGTGCCGCTGATACTGCACCCATACCTGTGCTCGGTCCAGAATTTTCTACTATAACTTTATGGTTAGGTAAAAATTTTTCTAAATGTTTAGAAACTCCTATAGGTCCCATTCCTGGTCCACCACCTCCGTGGGGAATACAAAAAGTCTTATGTAAATTCATATGACAAACATCGGGTCCAAATTTTCCTGGTTTTGCAATTCCAACTAATGCATTCAAATTCGCCCCATCCATATAAACTTGTCCTCCGTTATCATGAATAATTTTACAAATGTCTGTTATTTGTTCCTCGAAAACTCCGTGTGTTGATGGATAGGTCACCATTAAAGCAGCTAAATTTTTTGAGTATTCAGTAGCTTTTTTTTTAAGATCTTCGAAATCAACATTTCCATCTTTGTCGCAATTAATAACTACAACTTTCATTCCAGCCATCTGGGCACTTGCAGGGTTTGTTCCATGCGCTGAACTTGGAATAAGACAAATATTTCTATTTTTTTCTCCTCTTGATAAATGATATTTTCTAATAACCATAAGACCTGCATACTCCCCTTGGGCACCTGCATTAGGCTGTAGAGAAATTCCACTAAAACCTGTAATTTCAGAAAGCATTTTTGACAAATCATTAAACATTAAATGATAACCCTCAGCTTGATCTATTGGGACAAAAGGATGTAGAGCTCCAAATTCTGGCCAAGTTACTGGTATCATCTCTGCAACGGCGTTTAATTTCATAGTACATGAACCTAAAGCAATCATTGATCTATTTAATGCGATATCTTTATCCTCTAAACGCTTTAAATAACGAAGCATTTCAGTTTCTGAATGATAAGAATTAAATACTTCGTGAGTTAAATATTTTGAAGTTCTTAAAAATTCTTTTGAAATTTGATCAATTTTAGTCTCGTAAGAAATTTTTTCATTAATATTAAAAACATCAAATAAATCTTTTAAATCATTAATTTCTGAAGTTTCATCAAAAGAAATACTAATTGAGTCTTCTCGTTTTCTAATATTAATTTTTTTAGCTAAAGCTTTTTTATAAAACTCTTCAGTCTCATCTCCAGTAAAGATGGTTACAGTATCAAAGTAATTTTGCGAGATTATTTTAAAATTATTTTTTTGTATTACTTCCGCAAACAAATTTGCTATTCCGGCTGTACGTTCGGCTATCTTTCTTATCCCTTCAGGGCCATGATAAATTCCATAAGCTGCAGCCATAATAGAAAGTAAAGCTTGTGCAGTGCAAATATTGCTTGTTGCTTTTTCTCTTCTTATATGTTGCTCGCGAGTTTGTAAGGCCATTCTTAATGCTTTTTTATTTTTTCTATCAATAGAGACACCAATAATTCTTCCTGGCATCGCTCTTTTGAATTCATCTTTAGTTGCAAAAAAAGCAGCATGAGGTCCACCATAACCCATGGGCACACCAAATCTTTGTGAGTTTCCAACCACAATATCTGCACCCTGTTCTCCAGGCGGTTTAATCAAAGTTAAGGCAAGTAAATCAGTTACAACAATAGCTTTACCCTTTTTATTATGGATGACGTCTATAATATCTTTTAAATTATAAATGCTACCAAGCGAGTCTGGATACTGGACAATTGCACATAATAAATTATCTAGCTTTATAAGATCTTCATCATTATCTCCAACTATGATTTCAAGACCAAAAGGTTCAGCCCTAGTTTTAACAACATCAATTGTTTGAAGATTGCACCTATTAGAAATAAAGATTTTATTTAGGTTGTCTGGATTAGTTCTTTGACACAAACCAACAGCCTCGGCTGCAGCTGTTCCCTCATCAAGTAATGATGCATTTGCAATATCCATTTTCGTAAGATCAATAATCATTTGCTGAAAATTTAATAACATTTCTAATCTTCCTTGAGCAACTTCTGGCTGATAAGGAGTATAAGCTGTATACCAACCTGGATTTTCTAAAATATTTCTTAAAATAACATTTGGAGTAATAGTTCCATAATAACCTGCTCCTAAATAATTTTTATAAATTTTATTTTTTTGAGAGATTTGTTTCAATAACTTAAGTGCCTTATCTTCAGAAATAGCATCATCTAATTTTAGTTCATCTTTTTCTAAGATTTTATCAGGGACAATTTTTTGAATAAGTTCATCTAAAGATTTAACATTTAAATATGAAAGCATAGTTTTTATATGCTCATCCGAAGGACCTATGTGACGACCTATAAATTCTTTGGAATTAGTCAAATCTTTCATTAATTTGGATTCTCCGATGCATATTTTTCATAATCACTTTTGCTCATTAAATCATTAAGTTCATTTTGATTTTGAATTGTAATTTTAAAAAACCAACCTGAACTTTCTGGATCTTTATTTATGAGTGATGGATCAGTAACAATTAGCTGGTTTGATTCTTTAATTTCCCCAGTGAGTGGCGAGTAAACATCGCTTGCAGCTTTAACGGATTCAACAACTGCTGCTGGATCATCCTTTTTAAATGATTTACCAATTGCTGGAACTTCTGCAAATACAATATCTCCTAATTGCGCTGCTGCATGTACTGTAATGCCAACAGTAGCAATATTCCCATTTACTTCTAACCACTCATGCTTTTTGGAGTATTTTTTTTCAGTCATATTTAATTTTTTACATAACTTTTTTTATAAAAAGGAAGTTTGCTAACTATTCCTTGCACATTGTTTTCTCTAATTTTCAAGATTACTTTTGTTCCTTCTTGTGAATAATTATAATCAATATACCCCATAGCGATTGGACCATTCACACTCGGTCCAAAACCTCCGCTGGTAATGTATCCTATTTCTTTTTGATCATCAGAGAAAATCTTTGTACCCTCTCTTGCAATAATTTTACCCTCAGGTCTTATTCCAACTCTAATTTTTTTTGGTTTATTTTTAATTTGATCTAAAATTATTTTATCTCCTAAAAATCCTCCTTTTTCTTTTTTAATTTTAGGAATAGCCCACGCTAAAGCACCCTCAACTGGGCTAGTTTTTGAGTTAATGTCATGACCATACAAGCAAAGTCCAGCCTCTAATCTCAATGAGTCTCTTGCTCCCAGGCCAATAAGCTTAGCGTCCGATACTCGCATGATGTCTTGGATTAATTCTTTAACATTTTCATTTTTTATAGATACTTCAAAACCATCCTCCCCTGTATAGCCTGATCTTGTTATAAAAATTTTTTTTTTATTATATTCAAAATAATTTCCATACATAAAATTTAATTTGGAAATATCTTTAAAAATCTTCTCCATAGCATTAGCAGCCTTTGGACCTTGAATTGCGATTAATGACAAATCATCTCTTAAAATAGCTGTAAATCCTTCGCCAATTGAGTTTTTAATAATTTTAATATCATTATCTTTGCAGGCTGCATTTAGTACAATTTTAATTCCAGTTTCAACTTTTGTTACAATTAAATCATCTTCGATGCCGCCTTTATCATTTAATAAAAATGAATATTTTGACTGATTATTTTCAATAGCTGAAAAATTTAATGGAATTATTTTTTCGAGATATGGAAAAATGCTAGAACTACATTCAATTTTTAATTGACCCATATGTGAAACGTCAAAGATGCCAATAGCATTTCTTGTGTGAAGGTGTTCTTGAATAATTCCGTCTTGATACTGTATGGGCATTTCATAGCCCGCAAAATTCACAAGTTTTGCTCCAAAACTTTTATGAAAATCGTATAAGGAAGTTTTATTAACTATTTTTGTTTCAATATTAGCCGCGTTCATTAATAATATATAACTCCTGTTCTAAGCGGCCCATCTGTATATTTACCTGAGAGTGTTGCTCCTTCGGTGAAGTTTTAAACTTTCTTTCCAGAGTTATATAATTGTAAGGTCCTTTTACCTGAGAGTTTCCTGGGCTGTTGCTCCTTCGGTGCCTACGTTAGGTCTCTTCCTTACGAATCTAATAATCGTTTATACAATGTTAAAAGTCAATTTGAATCAGGTTAATCAGTTTAATACTGTGGAAAACAAAAGTTTTACTAATGTTTTAATTATACTTATTGTTAGTATATCTAACTAATTAGTTTTGTAAGAATATGAAATTAGGTTTTGTTGGCGTTGGAAAAATTGCAACTTCTGTCATTGAAGGAATTTTTAAAGCAAAAATAAATGTTAAAGAAATTATTCTATCACCAAAAAATAATACAAATGGCAAGTTATTAAAAAATAAATTTAAAAAAATTATAATTGCAAAGTCTAATCAAGAAGTACTCGATAAATCCAATTGGGTCGTACTATCAATAACTCCAAAGGTTGGAAGACAAATATTAAAAAAATTAAAGTTTAATAAAAATCATACAATCTTAAATTTTATATCTACTATTCATAATTCAGAGCTAAAAAGAATTATATTTCCTGCTAAAAAAGTATTTAAAGTAGCCCCTCTTCCTATGATTAAATATAATCTTGGGCCAATAATTATCTATCCAAAAAATAAAGGTGTTGAAAAATTTTTTAGTCGTCTCGGAGAGGTATTTTCAACAAATGATGAAAAAGAAAATAAAAAATTATGGGTCATGACTTCATTTATGGCAACATACCTTGAAATTTTTAATACGGCTGCAAAATGGCTACAAAATAAAAATATTAATAAAATGAGATCTATAAAATATTTAAGTAATTTGTTTAAAGGTTTAAATCATGAACTATCAGTAAATTACAAACCTAATAATGATAAACTAATTAAAGACTTCCAAACAAAGGGCGGAATTAATGAGGAATTATTATTAAGGGTTAAAAAATTAGGTGTATTTAAAAGTTTAAACAAAAGTTTTGAAAAAATATATTTTAGAATAAAAAAAAATTAAGGATATAAAATCTCTTTTTTCCATTTCGATCCTATTTTTTTATATTTTAGTCTTTGATGTATTCGATTATCTCCATCTAACCAAAATTCAATCTCATTTGCTTTAAGAGCCCATCCTGACCAATAAGGGGGTCTGGGAACTTTTTTTGAATTAGGAAATTTTTTTTTAAAATATTGAACTCTTCTAATTAAATCTAATCGCGAAATCATAGGCGTTGACTGAATTGATGCCCACGCACCGATTCTACTTCCATACGGTCTTGAATTAAAATATTGATCAGCAACTTTACTAGGTACCTTACTTATCGACCCATCAATTCTTATTTGCCGTCGTAAGCTTTTCCAATGAAAACACATGGAGGCTCGGGGATTTGCTTTTAACTCACTGCTTTTACGACTATTTAGATTTGTATAAAAAATGAACTCTTTATTTGTAAGGCCTTTTAAAAGAACCATTCGGACTGAAGGCTGTTTTTTTGAGTTAACCGTTGCTAACGCTAATGCATTTGGATCATTTATTTCTGTTTTTTCAGCTTTTGACATCCATACTTTAAAAAGCTGAAAGGGATTCTTTTTATCCATAAAACAGTCATTGAGACCTAGTTTATTTAATTTTTTTTTTCGATTCATAAATAAGCAAAAATACCTTATAAAATATATTTAATGTCATTTAACACTTTTGGAAAGCTATTTAGATTCACTACATGGGGAGAGTCTCATGGTCCGGCAATTGGCTGCGTGGTTGATGGTTGTCCTCCAAATATTCCTATATCTGAAAAAGATATTCAGGTTGAATTAAACAAAAGAAGACCTGGTCAGTCAAAATTTGTAACGCAAAGAAAAGAAAAAGATCAGGTTCAGATATTATCTGGTGTGTTTGAAGGAAAAACCACAGGTACACCCATTTCAATGATCATTTTCAATGAGGATACAAAGTCTAGAGACTATGAAAGTATTAAAGATAAATTTAGGCCAGGACATGCTGATTTTACTTACTTTATGAAGTATGGAAATCGAGACTTCAGAGGTGGTGGCAGACAATCTGCTAGAGAAACTGCTTCAAGAGTTGCAGCAGGAGCTATTGCTAAACTTGTATTAAATAAATTACTTGGAAAAAAATTTTCTATTATCGGTGGGGTTATTCAGATTGGTCCATTGATGATTGATCATAGTTTATGGAATGATAAAGAAATTAGAAAAAATCCCTTTTTTTGTCCTGATAAAGAAACTGTGCCTGTATGGGAACAATACTTGCTAGATATTAGGAAAGCAGGAAGTTCATGTGGTGCAGTAATAGAGCTTAGAGCTAAAGGAATTCCAGTTGGACTAGGCGCTCCTATTTATTCAAAACTTGATCAAGATATTGCTGCTGGTCTTATGAGTATTAATGCAGTGAAAGGTGTGAACATCGGAGCTGGTATGAATGCTGCAAGTTTAACTGGCGAAACTAATTCTGATGAAATAAGATCTAGTGGAGGAAAAGCAAAATTTCTTTCTAATCATGCAGGTGGAATATTGGGTGGAATTTCTACGGGCCAAGAAATTGTTGCATCATTTGCAGTTAAGCCAACATCCTCAATTTTAAATACTCGTAATACTATTGATAAGAAAGGAAAAAATACAAAAATTTCTGTTCGTGGAAGACATGATCCTTGTGTTGGAATTCGGGCTGTTCCAATTGGAGAAGCTATGCTTGCGTGTATTTTGCTTGATCATTTAATGATGCACCGAGCGCAATGCGGTAACTAATCTGTGATCCCATTAAAAGACGAAAACGTTACACTTTCAACTCCAATATTAAGTTATTCAATTATTGCAAGTTGTATTGTAGTTTTTTTAATACAAATAAGTTCGCCTGGATATACAAGTGGAAATTTATTTTACTCTTATGGCGTTGTACCGGCATCTTTGCTTGGAATAGAATCATTACCGGGTGATTTAGAAAAAATTGATCCTTATCTCACATTAATTACCTCTATGTTTATGCATGGGGGATGGATGCATTTAATTGGAAATATGCTTTATATGTGGATATTTGCCGACAACATTGAAGATGATCTTGGAAAAGTAAAATTTATTTTATTCTACATAGCTTCAGGTATTGCAGCTGCACTTACACAAGTTTATCTCAACGTAAATTCAACTGTACCCATGGTGGGTGCTAGCGGAGCAATAAGTGGGGTCTTAGGAGCTTATATGATCCGTTATCCTCGTAATAAAGTTTTAGTATTAATTCCTCTTGGTGTTTTCACCCAACTTTTAAGAATTCCTGCTCTTTTTGTTTTAGGATTTTGGTTTATTTTACAATTCATTAGTTCAGCTGGTAGCACTGGAGAAGGAGGTGGAGTTGCATATGGCGCCCATATAGGAGGATTTGTATTTGGTGCTGCAGTAATGTTTTTCTTTGGAAATTTTTTAATTCCCAAAAAAGCATTCTTTAAAGCTTTAACTGAAAAGGGTGATAAGAAAAAAAATCCCTGGATTCAGGATTAAATTATCCACATAAATTAAAGATAAAATTACTTAGATGTTCTCGTTTTGATTCCCTTTTGATTCCATTTTGAATCAAATTTTCT
>JAAOEI010000203.1_pt1 | contig 24511 bp, 46 predicted proteins | sample 7059261 | NCBI WGS metagenome assembly JAAOEI01 (sample SAMN14008812, study PRJNA610033) | viral metagenome | isolation source: viral particles filtered from seawater | place: China: Hangzhou Bay, Yangshan Deep Water Harbour | collected 2017-10-31 | reverse complement strand
CAGTGGGCCCCTAAACACCTTCAAACAGAAGGATTTGTGCCCACCCTCCCCCAGTTTAGTCATATCTCGAGAGAATGCAATTGCAACTTAGTTGCATCTGGCTAACTCCACGTAACAACACAACTTTCCCGTTTAATATGTAGGATAAAACGGGGTGTATATTATTTGCCACACATCCGATTGCTTTTGCAACTGGGTTGCATCTGGGGGACCCGGGCTCGTGTTTTGGACAAAAGGGGGACATTTGGTTTTGGGTTTGGGGTGAAGAGGGGGGACCCGGAGCAATAATTATGCCAATGGGGGGACATTGCACACCCGTACAGCACTGAACGCCCGTTCAACCTGAACATCCGTTCAGTTACATCTGCACACCCCACCACACGTTCAGTTGAACATCTGTTCAGGACTGATTGGCATGGTATGTGCGTTGTTCAGTGGGTCTAAAAGGACCCATGACGCAGCGCAGCAGTGAGAAGTTGGCATAAAAAATGCCACCCAATTCCAACCAAATACACACCCCCTCATCGCACACCCCAACCACCATCCACCGACACTGGAAACGCTCGTAATCGCTCCAGAATGACCTGTAACGAGCTTTGGTGCGCTCAGGCTATGTCACCCCATCCGGCCATCCAAAAGGCCCTCAGAAAGCATCCTCAAGGCACCGTTGGTTGAACCGTACAGAACAAATAGCGAAACCCCCACCAGCGCTAGCCGATGAGGGTCTCTTGGAGGGGTTCGTTATGTAGGGAGATGTGTGACTAGAATCCTCTACTCACCATCTCCAGAACCACATTCTGGGTCGGGATGCTGAGTGTGTCAACCCAAGGGCTGTGGGTGAGCGGGTAAGGTGCCCCGCTTCGGTGGGAGAGCATATAGAGGAAGCGCTCATAGAGCTCGAGTCCTGGACCCGACTCCGTGTCGTACATGTGGAACTCCGTGCTGCCGTCCGGGTTCAGAACATCAACCTTGCGCATGTCTCAATCTCCTTCGTCGCATACGGGAACGCCCCGTAAGTTCGGTATAGCTCCGGACCTACAGGGCGCAAGTGAGAATCGTGCTGAGTGTGTCGATTTGTCTAGCTGACCGCGCTGTTGTGCTCAGCCTTGGCTAGGACCTCCTTCCACGCATCAGCCTCAGAGATATTTTGGCTGCTTGCGTAGAGGGCCACTGCCGCGTCCAGGAGGCGGGAAAGAACCTCCGCTGCGGCCTCCTCCACGCTTTCCTCGTACTGGGAAGGCTCCACCAGGGAGAGCCCCTCCTCCAAGAGCATGCGCTCCGCTGGTCCGTACTCCCAATCGCTGTAGTCGTCGTCGTCCATCTCTTCCTGAGCTCCTCACTGTAGAGTCTCGCACACCAACGCCACACTGGCCACAGGTTGCAGTGGCCATGTCGTAGCTCGAGCCACACAACCAACACGAGCCGCTGTACCAGTGCCAATTGACCCGTGTCGGTGTGTGGTCATCCGTGTGGATGATTGTTCCGGGGTAGTCTTCAATCGGCATCAGGCTCGTTGGTCTCACCAAGTATCAAGGAGTTTATTATGTCGAGAGTCATTGCTGACAAGCTCTCAACCTTCATGTACTCGTTAGCCCGATGGCCCTCGCTAAGCATTGGGTACGTCCCAATCGCAAGATTGCGCAGGCCGGCCGCAAGCGCGCGCATTCGCTCCAGCCTGTGGGGTATTGGTGCCCTGAGCATTCCACGCAGCGGATCGAACCCCATCACCGGCACCCATAGCAGAGGTATGTGCCGTCAGGCTGGTTGGCCTCGGCATACTCGTTACGCTCATTGCATCTCGAGCAATTGAAGCCCGTGTCCTTGCTGACCTTCGGTGTAGGTGGAGCCGGAGCTCCCATTGGGTCGGTCTTGGGCTCCTCCTCAAACTCAGTGGGGAGATGCCACGGCCCATGGGGAAAGCCTCCGGAGCAGTAGTCCACGCCACCATTAGTCTTGGTTGGGTAGTGTGGGTCGTTTAGCGCATCGCAGAGCTCGTCAAGTGTGATCTCCCCTGAAGAGTAGGCCGCGACCAGTACACCCATCCCGGTAGGGGCGCTGGTCTTGTCGGCCCCATCAACCGTGGCCTCGTCGATGAGCTCGTCAATGCGAGCTGCCGCTGCGCGGTATGCGTCGGCCATGATTCTGGCATCGGAGAGCGCCTCCGGGGTGAGGTGGGGCACCACGCTCATGCTCCTGTGGATATGATGGTCCTCCCAGTCGTAACCAATATCCAGCGCGCGTTCGGCGGCGCGCACGAGCATATCCCACAGCTCGCGCTTGGTCATGAGCCTACTCTTCACGGCCCACCTCCGCAATGCGGCGCACCACATCCTTCTCATATGCCTTGGCGTGCTGGCGAAGCTTCCGCACATACTCCCGAATCTTGGGGAGGTTGGGTGCCTCGGCATCCTTGCTCATCATCTCCTTGTTGAAGGAGTCCATCATATACCCGAGATAATCCAGGTATTGGGCGTGTGTCTGAAACTCAACCAGCTCTGCGTGTGTGTAGTTACTCATTCACCTTCTCCTGCTCTCGGGACACCGTGGATGCCCATCTTGTACGCGTCTCTCGGGATTGAACTCTGGAACTTTAGGTCAGAGTGAACCCCAACCATGGAGTCTCTGAGTGGCTCACCGCAGCCGAAAGGTGCCCACATAACCTTCCGGCACTCGCACTCCGGCTCGTCCGGTGCACCAACACCGTAAGGCCACATAAGGAATGTTCCGGCACCGTCGTACGCAACAACGATATCTGTATACGCGCCGCTGGGGGACGAATCCTCGCACCATACGAACCTCCAGTCGCCGCTGGGGTTCTCCAGGTGGTACTTCACAGCTGCGCCAAGCACATCCCAGTACCGCATGCTGCCGACAGGGTCATAGTTGAAGTGGCCAGGCTTCTCCCTGCGTGGATACACGTGTCGCTCGCTCACGTGTCGAATGTCTCCTTCTCAGCGGTGTGCCACTTACGCTTGATTACGGTGCGGGCAACGAGCTCAGGGTCGATCTCATCGGTCTCGAGTCGCCACTCAAACATCAGCTCACGGAGCCGCTCGTCAATAAGCTCGTAAAGGTGGGGATACTCAGTGGACCAGGAGTCGAACCAGGGGACTTCCATCTGCTCCGTCTCAACCAGACGCTCAACCCATCCCATGCACATGTTATCCAGCACTTCCCTCATCACATTGCCTCCGTAGGTCACAAGGTAGCAACGGCTTGGGAGGCTTCAAGGGGAAAACGTGGTGCCGATGTCGAATTTCTAGCGCGCCGGAAACCGAGGCGCAACTGACGCGCTCGAGCGACACGCCCAGCGCCACCGCACCCCTATCAGCCTCTCCGGCCCGGGGACGCGCAACATCCGGTAAGACGGCGGCTGACGCCATACGCTCGCCGGATGGATGCACCGACGAGCCGACACAGCATTAATAGGGGGGGTTATAGTGGGACCGTGTCAACACCAATCTCTTATTGGCGCGCACAGCTGTGAATCTATTGATGAATGTCACAACCGGTATTGGTTGACTATGCACGTGTATTGACACGCTCGGGTCGGTGCGCATGTTGTTGGAATGAGCGAATTTGTGGTCAGAAGGGGTTCCCGCAGGGTGTTTTTGATGTACCTAGCGGACGGCGATATTGCGTGGACAACAGCGCTGGCTAACGCGTCAAGGTTTGACGAGGCGTCGGCGACAGCTATCGCTGATGGGCTGTCATCGGCGGGTCCGCCGTGCAGGTCGTGCCCGGCTGGGGCCGTTGGCGGGAGACGTGTTGGGCCAGAGTACTCGGTCTGGCAGGGCATGCGAACCAGGTGCGGAAACAAGAATCACGTGGCGTGGCATAGGTATGGTGGCCGTGGGATCAGAGTATGCGACAAGTGGTCATGCTACGAAGCGTTTCTCGCCGACGTTGGGCCAAGGCCATCGGCCGCACACACGCTGGACAGGATTGACAACGACGGCAACTACGAGCCCGGTAACGTGAGGTGGGCGCTGCCGTCGGAACAGGCGAACAACAACAGTAGAAACAGAATTATTGCGTACGCAGGGATAGCTGACACCGTCACCAACATCGCCATCAGATTCGGCCGACGGCCGCAGCTGATCCACAGTAGGCTGGCCCAGGGGTGGACGATAGAGCGCGCCATAAACTTCCCAGGTTGACACCCCCCACAGCGTCCCCATACTGATGTCATGGACGCAGTGGATTGGGGCAAGCTCGGGATGGTTTACAGCCTGGCGTGCTTCACACTGGCGTACATGATCTGGAGCTGGTGGAATGAATGAGCTGATTGCAATGGCGATTGTGCACATGCTGATTGCGGCTGGTGCACCCAAGAGTGAGGTCCACCTGGCGTGCCATAAGGAGACCATCAACGTTGTCCGTAAGGACAAGAAACACAAGGTCCAGGTGAAAGCCTGCCAGGTGTACGTGTCTCGAGATGGTGCATGCCAGGCTGTGTATGACCACAACCAGGGCTTCCGCATCTGGTGCCGACCCACCGGCAAAGACGTACTGGTGGACAAGCTGTGAAAGCCCTCCTTGCCCTGGTGCTGCTGTCCAGCTCCATCATCCCCATCCGCTCACCAGCCGATGAGGCGTACCGCTACCGTGTAGCCTGGGCCGCAACAATGGCCACCAAGGATGACCATGAGCAGAGGCTCCTAATGTCCGTGGCTGCCCATGAGTCCCACTTCGACCCCAATGTGGGCACCTGTAAGCGCAGGGGCGACCAGGGCAAGGCTGTCACCCTGTGGCAGATGCAGATATTCGGTCGCAAGCGTAGGCGAGCCTGCCGGAACCTTGTCAACGGTGCAGTGGAGGCGTTGTACATGATTCGCCAGAGCATCCATGAGTGCCAGCACTTGCCGGAGCCCCTCCAGCTCTCCTTCTATGCCTCCGGCTCCTGCCGCAAAGGGCATCACGCCAGTAAGGTTAGGTGGGTTGAATGACCCAGGAATGGGCACAGACAATCCTGGAGACAACCGACCTCCAGAAGCTAAAGGCTGCCGCCAAGGAGGCCGAGCTCAAGTACGAGCAGTACGGCCGTGCCCTTCGGACGTCTCGAGACGAATGTGAGCAGCTGGAGGTGATTGTTGAGGGTGCCGCCAAGCGTTACGACGCAGCAATCAGTGAGTACATGGACGCTAAAGAGCTGGTGAAGACGGCCGTGGAGGCGCTTGGCTAGGTCCCCTGAGCGTACGTGCTGGCACAACATGCGAGATAGGTGTTGTAACCCAGCGAACGCCTCGTACCACCACTACGGTGGTCGCGGCATATCTGTGTGCGACAGGTGGTCCTCATTCGACTTGTTTATCGCTGACGTCGGAATGAGGCCTGGGACTGGATACTCACTTGATAGGATCGACAACAATGGTGATTATGAGCCAGGAAACGTTAGGTGGGCAACCGTTGTGGAGCAACGTAGGAACACGCGCACCAACAGGCTGCTCACGCACAACGGCAAAACTATGAGTGTTGCGGAGTGGTCTGAGGTGGCGGGGATAAACAAGAGCACCCTGTCAAAGCGAGTGAACGCTTATGGGTGGAGCGTGGGCAGAGCCCTAACTGAGCCGGTGAGGAGGCGTAGGGGATGAGTGACGACGACAAGGAAAAGAACGACCAGAACTGGGGCCTTGCCGTGGGTGCTCTCCAGGAGGCCATTGAAGCCGAGGTGGAGCAATACGGTGGTGACATCACCAAGCTCCCCTCTGGGCAAAAGCTATCCAGCGACGAGCTGGCCCACACCGCCGCCAGAATGGCCGCTGTTGAGGCGTCGAAGGGAAATGAGCTCGCTTGGAGGGATGTGCTCTTGATGAGTGTCTCGCAGCTGTTCGTCAACATTGATGACGAGGACCAGCTTGCCTACGACCTTCTTCAGGTGAGCGCCATCTGTAAGATGTGGTTCGAGACGTTTGGCGTACTGCGTGAGTCTGAGGTGAAGCCCGAGGATATGAACTGATGTATAGCGACGTTGAGTACCATGTAGAGTTCAGGAATGGCTTCACTGGTGGGTGGCTGCACGCCGCCACACTCAAGTCCGTTGACGCCGCCAGATTTGAGGCATGCCATCTGTCACGTCTCAACAGGGGGACATTCTACAGGGTTCTGGAGAAGTCCGAGAGAACACTCATTGAATACAAGAACGGCGAGGCCGCAGACGATGCCGACTGAGACAGAGATCCAGAAGGCCATCATGGACTACATCCGCACACTCGGCCTCACACCGCACCGCATCAATGCCGGGATGTTCAAGGGCAAGTACCAGACCGCCCCCAAGGGGTGGCCCGATATCGTTGTCATCCTGCCCCCTGGAGGGCGTCTCCTTGGCTTGGAGGTGAAGGCCAAGGGGGGTAAGCAGCGGGCAGACCAGAAGGACATGCAAACGCTGTTTGAGAGCAATGGGGCCATGTACGCAATTGTGCGATGCGTGGACGATGTGAGGGGCATATTGGAGGAGCTGGGGAATGCATAAGGACGCGGATGAGTTGATGCGATCACGCATGGAGGTTTCGGCCGCCATGGAGGGGCTCATTGCTGGATGGCTGAAGCGCGCCGGCTACTGGGTGGTACTCACCCCCGAGCATAGCGGTGAGCTCGGCAATGCTGACATGCTGGTGAAGATGGGCAGCGGCAAGACCATCTCCCACCTGGAGGTGAAGAGCCGCAAGCTAACCTTCCACAGCCCGGAGACGTACCCTTACCCTGACGCGCCACTCGCCACCAGGAACTCCTACAAAGAGTGGAGGGACTACGTCATCATCTCACAGCTTACCCACAGGGCTGTGGTCAGTCCCAGGGACACGGCTCGAGTCGTCCGGGCTCAGTCCGACAACAGCCGCGGGGTGACCGGACCCGTGTGGGTTGCCGGCAAGCAGTTCCTCATCTCATTCTCGGACTTCCTGAAGGAGCTGGAGAAGCGTGCGGACATCGCCTGAGCAATCCAACCTCTGGGGCGAACCGAAGGAAGAGGACGAGGTTGAGGAGGCCAAGGGCGGCTACACGGTCCAGACCAGGGACCAGTGGATTGCCAAGAGCCCGCTCCCCAAGTCGTTTGCCGCTGCCGAGGTGTGCTCACTGACCCGTAAGGCCAATGGCTACGTCCTGGCCTTCTCCAGGGAGAATGAGGAGAATGGCGACTGCATTACATTCGGCAGCCTCTACCTGTCAAAGCGACAGGTGAACAACCTCATCCGCACACTGAAGGACTTCATTTCGGAAGACAGTACCCAAGCTCCCGGCACTGGAGCTCGTCAGTCTCGCACCAGCGAGTAGTGGGCCAGGCCGAGTGGAACATCAGGCACTTCTCCTCACCCCGGTGCAGGAAACCTACAGCGTGTCCGATCTCATGTTCCATTACAGCGGTGCGGTAGTCCAGCCTGGGACCAATTGAGTCCTCATAGACCGTGATGTAGCCCCCGTTGGGGATGCAGCCGGTGGCGGTGCCGAGGATGCGAGCCCCATCCGGCAGCTTGGGGCCGATGCCCTTCACGTACAGGGCCCGCTCATAGCACTTCCGATTCTCCACCTGTTTCTCAGGGAGCATCTCTACAGTGATGAGCACGCAGCCATCGGTCTTCTTATGCCAGAACTCGGCAGCGATGGCCATCACGGCCGCCCAGTCCCCATGCTTGTCGCTCACAGCGTAATGCTGGTGGACGTACTTGGAGCAGTGCGACGGGCCCGGCTCGTCGCCACCGTAATGGACCGGCTGGGTACAGGCTACTGACAGGGCAAAGACGAAGAGAAGGGTAAGGAAGCGCCGCATCTACTAGCGTAGCATCACTCCTCATCCTCCATATCCAGCAGCTCAAACATGGTGTAGGACCAGGCGTCAGCGAGCTCCTCCACCAGCTCCTTACGCCAGACGCGCTTCTTCCGGCTCAGGGGGCCGTACTCTACAAGCCCCTTCACCGTCCGAAGGCACATCAGCTCAAGCCCCCTCAGCTCTCTGACGGGGAGCTTCCCCAGGCAGACCATGATGTTTTCGATGATTTCCGATCGGTCACGTGTTGACATACCCCAGAACGTACGCACCATGAGTGCTGGAGGCAATATGAGTGAAACCACAATTGATGCGAAACAGTCCTTCTTCACCGCCCTCGCCGCAGTGCAGGGTGAGCTGAAGGGGGCCAAGAAAGACTCCAAGAACCCCCACTTCAAGAACCGCTATGCGGACCTGGAGAGCGTCTGGGATGCCTGGTCGCTGGTCGGTCCCCGCCACGGCTTCTCCATCATTCAGAAGGTCTCCGACGCCGGGGAGACCCGCAACGGCGTCATCATCCGCACCCTCCTGGCTCACTCGAGCGGCCATGTGGAGGAGAGCTCCACCTACGTCCCGGCCAACAAGGCGGACGCGCAGGGCTACGGTTCGGCCATCACATACGGCCGCCGCTACTCCCTCGCTGCCATGGTCGGCATCGTCCAGACTGACGACGACGGCGAGGCGGCCCGCAAGGCGTCGGAGCCCGACGTCAGCGCCCTGAAGAAGTGGGCTGAGGACGCGTACCAGAAAAAGGATGTCGCTGGGCTCAAGAGGCTCATGGACATGCCGCCAGTCCAGGCTCATTCCGGGCTGAAGACTGGCATTCAGAAGAGAATCGATGAATTGGAGAACGCATAATGCTGAACACTACCGCTATCGGAAACCTCGGCTCGGACCCCGAAACCAAGACCACCAAGAATGGGAAGCCATACATCACCTTCTCAATCGGGGTGAGCACCGGGTGGGGCGACAACAAGAAGACTCAGTGGGTCCGTGCGAAGAAGTACGGTGAGAACACCGGCCTTCTCAACATCCTGAAGAAGGGCACTAAGGTGGCCGTCAACGGCAACCTGGAGGCTTCGGTGTTCAAGGAGCAGCCTCAGCTGTGGCTCGTCACCAACGACGTCCACATCCTCAGTAAGCCTCCTGAGAAGTCAGACTTCAACGACGTCAAGACCCCTGAAGAGGATGACGTCCCGTTCGATACGTTCTGATGGACATGGGCAGATGGCTGCCAGTGATATTCGCCTTCGTCGCCGGACTGGCGGCGGGGGCGCATATCGCCCTACAAGCGGTAAATGGAGGTGAATGATGGGACGAGAACATGTGTATGAGTTGCTGGCAACCGTTGCCCTGCTCGCAATCTTCGTCGGCCTGATGGGCTGCATCCTCTGGGTTGTGAGCCCGTGAGGGCCTCAGCCAGCAAGGCTGGGCTGCTCCAGCACTGTCAGTACTGGGCCCGATCCGATGCTGAGTGGTACTCACCCCCCTCGGACGCTGCCGAGCAGGGCACGCTCACTCACTCCATTATCGAGCATGACTTGGAGCTCGAGTCCCCGCACACCAGCGCAGCGAAGTGGCTGAAGGGCATCCAGGGTGACGGCCAGCTGCTTGTTGAGCAGGCACTCGGTCTCGAGCCTGACGAGGTTACGGCAGCGGCTCTTGAGGTCGATGGCCGCAACTACCCGGAGGGCCTCCTCTGTGGGCGAGCTGATGCCATTATCATCTTCGGCAACATGGTGTACGTGGTGGACTGGAAGAGTGGCCAGGTCCGGGACTACCACCATGACCAGCTGAAGCTGTTGGCCAGCATGGCCGCTAACGCCTTCAACAAGAAAGAGGCGTGGTACGCCATTGCGTACGTGGACAATGATGGCCACCTTCGGTTTGCGCCCATCACACAGCAGGTGCAGGACCCCACTGCGGTACTCAGTGACTACTCGTCACTGGCAAAGCAGATTGAGGGTAGCGGCACCTGGCCCGGGCTTCACTGTGTGGAGCAATACTGCCCACACGCTGCAATCTGTTCGGAAGGAGACAATGTGACGAAGAAAGCAAAAGAGGGAGACCTCACTATCACCGATGTGAACGCGGCTGACATGTACGTGTTGGTCAACCTTCTGAAGAAGCGCGTGAAGAAGGCGGAGGACGAGCTCAAGAGCATCTCTCGGGCCAACGGCGGCATTGTTGTTGACGGTAAAAGCTGGCGTCCGAAGAAGCGGACCACCAAGCGGCTCAACCAGAAGCTTGCGGTTCAGCTCGCCATGGAGACTGGCGCCACCAAGGAGGAGCTTTATGAGGAGTCTGAATATGAGATCTTCTCAACCTAGAATCATTGACGACCCAAGGGCACCGCAAGGCATAACCAGCCCGAGACAGTGGCCCGAATACATTGTGTGGGTCGCAATGAGGCAGAGGTGTAGGAATAGTAAGTCCAGATGTTACCCGGCATACGGTGGTAGGGGCATATCCGTGTGCCATAGGTGGGACACCTTCCTAAGGTTTATTGACGATGTTGGGCCAAGGCCGCATCCCGATATGCAGCTAGACAGAATTGACAACAATGGCGACTATGAGCCCGGGAATGTGCGCTGGGCAACCCGCAAGCAGAACACCAGGAACACAAGAAGGACAAGGTTTTACGCGTACAGGGGTCATACCGGAACAGCTGCCTACCTGTATGAGGTATACGGCGCTCCGGTGAGCCTCAACACTGTCTCGGCAAGGCTGAAGAGGGGGTGGTCCGTGGCTGATGCTTTTGAATTGCCAAGGACCAACAAATGGAGGCGTAGAAGTGAAGGTAATACCGGCACGTGAGTTTCGCAGATTTCTTGCAATCTCCATGGTCGCCACGGGATGCGTTGGGGTTTTTGCTCCAGTGGGTGCTGTGGCCGATGTGGGGAATTGCTACAGTCCTCAGCCCATGTGCGCCTACCCGTCACAGCCCATCTGCTTTTGCGACATGGCGCTGAGGTGTCACTGGGGATGTAAGTGAAGCCAAGGCGCAAGTACCCGCGCAACAGGGTATGCGTGGAGAAGGCTGCCGAGAGGCTAGCGCTGATGGTCTCTGAGGCCATGTGCGAAGAGGCCATGAACGGGCTATCTGAGCAAGCTCTCAGGAGGCTAGAGCACGCCCTGTTCAGGTACAACGACCTGCGCGCCTACGGGATGTTCTGTGATGATGTGAAGTGCTGTAAAGGGAGGTGGCCGAAGTGACGAGGAGACACACTCTAGCCAACCGAGCGGCCGAGGAGGCCATCATCGGTACACTACTGGGCGTTCGGAAGGACGCCTTTTCTGTCGTCGAAGAGCACCTGCGTTTCACAGACTTTTGGGACCCGCACCATGGGGCTACATTCCAAGCCCTTGGTGACTTGTGGTCCAGGGGGCTGACCCCTACCATCCCTGGTGTAGTCGGCGCGGCTGCGGACAAGTCGTCTGTGGAACTGGACCCAGACAAGCTCGAGAAGCTGACGGCCAAGGCCAAGACCCACCTTACCAACACGGACATGGTGGAGCTCTGCAAGACCGTCAGCGACTTTGCCAGCCGGAGGCGTCTGAAGGCCGCCTGCGAGGCGTCCATTGCCGCTACTGTGGTTGACGGCAAGAGCCCCCTGGAGATTATCGACGACCTCCAGAAGAAGCTTCTGGATGGCTGCGCAGTGGGTGCATACGAGCCCCAGGACGCCCGTGACGTGGCCGCAGAGGTATTCGATGAGGCCAAGGCCATGAGCAAGACCAACGGCTTCCCAGGGGTCCGCACTGGCTTCCAACAGCTAGACAAGGCCATCCTTGGCTTCCGCCCCGGAAAGGTAATCGTCCTAGCCGGCAGGCCAGGAATGGGGAAGTCCTCGCTCCTGAAGGACTTCTCCATGGCCGTGGCCAGAGGCGACCAGGGATGCGCAATCTTCAACCTGGAGATGACCAACCGTGAAACTATCGCTAGGCAGATTAGTGGGATGGCGCGCGTCCCCTACAGGGGAATCATCACCGGACAGATGCAGAAGGACGAGTGGTCCCGTCTCGCCGGAGCTGTGGAGCGCTTTCGCCAGGGCAACCTGCTCATGGACGACAACCCATCTGGAATGGCGGAGATTCGACGACGGGCCAGGGGAATGAAGTCCAAACTCGAGCGAGCTGGGCGGAAGCTGAACGTCATAGGCATCGACTATCTCCAGCTCATCAACGGCACCAAGGACCGCAGGGAGGAGTCTATCGCTGATATCTCCCGTGGAATGAAGCTGATGGCCAAGGAGCTCAGCTGCACCGTCATCGCCCTGGCCCAGCTCAACAGGGAGCTGGAGCGGAGGGAGGATAAGAGGCCCGTGATGAGTGACCTGCGGGACTCTGGGGCTATTGAGCAGGACGCGGATACTATCCTGTTCGTCTTCCGGCAGCACATCTATGACCAGTCGTACCCGGAGACCCGGGCCGAGCTTATTGTGGGCAAGAACCGTGACGGAGCCACTGGAACGATTGAGCTGGACTGGGTCCCGAACACAATGTCGTTTTCGGATGCCAAAGTCCTTGACGTCCACTGAAGCGGTTCCATATTGAGTGCATGCGAAAGAACATGACCGAATCGGAAGAGTGGAAAGTCAATGCGTGGCTGGATATGCTCTCCAACATCAACAACACAATGCGCGCCCTGGAGGATGAGGTCCGCAGTGGCAACAGGACGATCACCATGTGTAGGGCTGCCGAGCTTGGCTCGTGCATCAGCCTTGCTGTGGTCTACTCGGTTGAGGCCGCTGAGATTTATTCTCGCCTGGACTACGACGACCTTCCCGATACCGAGCGGGAGATTCCCGCACTGAAGAGCGTGTGATGCATGTCACGGATGAAGAGAAGCTTCGGTTCTGGGCTGAGCAGGCTCACAAGCTCATTGACCAGGCTGAAGCGGCGCTTGCTGACCGCACTCTTTACGACTCGGTATATCTCGAGCGTGTGGATAGGCTGTCTGCGGCTATGGGGCACCTTGTCCTTGCTGTCGGCACGATTGCTAAGAAGGAGGTACCTAAAGGTGCCAGGGTTCGCAAGTCTTCCAAGTGATTTCGATATCGCCAAAACGTGTGCATTGCTCACGTATAATTCCTGGTCGGTGGTCAACCGTGACAGTGCTGCCAGGAATGCGTGGATTCTGTTCTGCGGATTGCTCCGATTGGACGATATGGAGATTGACAACACGGGTCACAAGACCACATTGAGAGCTCGTACGAAGGGCGGAATTGGACTGGAGGCCAGCGGGGAGGACGTTCCCCAGGCTTTTGAAAGGATGATGGGTAAGGTATGAGCATTTCGTTCTCTGTTGTGCCTGTGAAGATCAGGGGGACCGTTTACGTGAAGCTGAAGCACGGCACCGACCCGGCAAAAGCCGAGGAGGCCGCTCAGAGGCTCGTCTCTGGGCTGGATCTGGACTTTATTGACCCAAGCTCCAATCAGCGACGGTACGACCCCGCTCTAGAGTGGGAGATTGACGTCAGCGAGTGACCCGCTGCCCGAGCTGTAAACGCTTCATCCACCATGACCTCCTGGGCGGGTTTCAGACCCTCCGGGATGCCGAGGAGAGGCGTAGGAACCGTCTGCTGATGGAGGGTAGACTGCAGGAAGCCAGGGAGGTGGATTTCAACATCGGTGAGATTGACTGGATGGAGCAGCAGATGCCTTGCTCCAGATGCACGGTAGCTCAATAGGTAGAGCGCCTGACTGTTAATCAGGAAGATGCAGGTTCGAACCCTGCCTGTGCAGCCGCCTAGCACCGAAAGGATAGCCAAGGACTGGGAATGCCCGGTCGGCTAGGTAAAGGCCACCCGCTTGGCCTGGTTAGCGCATGCCACTGGCTGCCAACGACTAAACCGGTGGCGTGTGCACACCATCGGATGCGGAGCTATTCCCATGCGAGCAACCTTTACGGATTATGACGAACACGGAAGCCTGTACGTCTATGTGCAAGGTCGGCTCGTATACAAGACCTGGCCCAGATACAAGGGGGCCATACTATTCGATGTCGTCAACAGGTTCATCAGGGAACGGCCCAGGGTCGCCCATGAACTTCCGGAGGTCGGTCTCCGACCCAAGGAACCTGTTTAGGTCGCAGGCCCCTGGCACCCCGTGGCACTTGCCGTTGTCGCCGGCGTACTGCTGGATGGTGATCTTGCTCCAAGGAGCCGGAGGCTTCGGCTTCGCCTTGTAGTTGGCGTACCAGAGTGGGAATCTGCCGAGCTCGCTGTAGTCGCCTTTAGCGGCGTCTAGCGCCGTCTGGAGGAACCATGGATACGTATACAGCATGGGCGTGCAGCTAAACAGGTCTTCGACTCTTTTGAGCATCTCCAGAGCGCGCGGTACAAGCTGCGAGCGAGGCACAGCCCCATCCGGGCCAAAAAGCTCCCAGTCAACCGCAGGTGGCAGCTGCATGCGCATCTCACCAAGGCCCTTAGAGTTGAGATAGAAGTTCTTAGCCTGCGCAGCAATGTCATGGTTGCACCTCAGCACGTGGTAAGCACCCATCCAGAGGTGCGGTCTGGCGTTCTTCAGATGCCACGGAAAGCGAGGGTCCTGACCCCTCCAGCCATCAGTGGCTTTGATGATGACGAACTTCTTGTCAGCGCCCTTTACGGTCTCGTAGTTGACGCCCTTCTGGACCCAGCTGACATCAATCCCCTCAATCACCAGCCCCTCTGGAACTCTTCTTCGGAGAGGCCGCGCCACTCCTCCTCACGTGGAGGCTCCGGCGGGGGAGGCGGTGGTGGAGGCAGCGGGGGCGGACCCTCCCTGCGGAGCTTCTCAGCAGCTCGCATCTCTTTCAGCTCGCGTTCAGCCTCCTGCATGCGCTCCCAATCGGCCGGTGTGACCACGTGCACGTCTCCTGGGCCACCGCCATGCTTCATGGTGTGCTCAGGGTACTCAGAGGCGTGCTCCAGGTAGTGCTTCTTGAGTCCCTGAGACTCCTCCTTGAGAGCCTGCCAATCCTCCTCGGCGGTCCGCTCGTGGAACTCATCCGGCATAAAGAAGTACTCATCGGTCTCCTCGCTAGCTAGGCGCCGGCCAAAGTCTCTGACGCTCTCGGCGGCAGCCTCTCGAGCCTCAAACGTGCGGTCCCTAAGCTCCCTAGCCTTGTCCCGGATGCGCTCCGTAACGCTCTTCTTACTTGCTGCCATCATCGTCTCCAAACTTCTGGTCGGCAAACCTGTCCGCAATCCTGCGGGCCCAGGCGACCTCCTCCTCACTCAGGAGGTCTCGAGCCGTATACGCCCCAACAATATCCAGAACCACCCGGATAAGGGCCCGCGCGACCTCTTCGGCCATCACTCGTCACCCCACGTCAGCTGGTCACGCTCCAAGGCGTCACGTACAGCCACATCCGGGCCACCGGTGTCAAAGGCGCTCTGGAAGCGGTGGTCCTCAATCAGACCCTCGTCCTCCATGTGCTTCGTAAGCCAGGGGGCCGGCTCCTCTCGGCGGGGTTCTGGACGCCTCTCTCTGGAGGCCGCTACGTGGGCCCTGGCGGCGTCCCTAAGCCTGGACTCGAACGGTGAGCTGGGTCCCGTAAGGGAGGCCGCTGGGAGGCCCTCAGAGCGGCTCTCAGGCTCGTAGCGGAGGCTTTCCACACGGCCCCTGCCGGACCTGTCCATACGGATGGTCTCGCCCTCATCTTCCATTCCCACTGTAAGCGGGATACTTCCTCCGTAGTGATCGGGCATTACTTCCTCCGCCAACGCATAAGGCCGGTGCCAAGGGGCTGTTGTTTCAGCTGAAACCGGTCGTCCTTCGGCTTTTCCGCCTTCTTGGGCTTCTTCTTTTCGTCAGCCATGGCCTTTTCCGACTTTTTGAGCCAGTCCGGCTTTTCGGACTTGAGCTCATAGCTTGACTTATTCTCGTCACCGGCGCCGATGAGGTACTTGTTGAACTTCCCATGCATGCCGCTGGTTGACAGGTACTCGCGAGCCTCACGCTTCTTGCGGAGGCGGCGGTCCTCGGACCTCTTGCGAGCGGACTCGTCCATAGTCGGCTTGTCGTCGACCCGACCGCGCTCACGGAGGTACTTGTTCATGCTGATGGCCTCAGCGAAGCTCCTCTTACCCTTCGGGGGCCCCTTCTCCTCAGCATCCTCCTTGGGCGGAGTGGGGCGGGGCGGGTACAGGTCGCTACGGGGCTTCTCCCGGCGCTTGTTGGCGCCACGGATGCGAACGTTCTTGAACGGACCCTTACTGAAGGTCACGCCACCAAGGAGCTTTTCAATGAGATTCATCTCTTTACCCCGTACTTCCGGTCAACCTCTTCCCGGCACTTGTCACTCTCTTCCCTGGTGTGGGACGTTTCCACACAGGTGATGAGCTCGTCCAGATATTGGTGCTCGAGCTGCTCCTTGGTGGGCGCCGCCGGCTCCTGAAGGCAGTCGAACAGCAGCAGTACTGCACCAAACCCCCATACCCCTTTGCCAAGGTGCGTCATTCCTGCTTCCCCTCAGTCTTATCCTTGTTGCCGAACGAGAATACTGGCGAAGGTGCGACAAGCAGGAGAAAGGTCTTGAGCACGTCAGCGTGCAGCTTCCCCATGCCCACAAGGACCCCGGTGGTGATGAACATGACCCCAAAGAGGATCGCTTTTACTACGTCGTTTCCGGTGATCTTGCTCATCGCCCCGCCCTATTCAGTCGTATCGTTGTAGAACCATTCAACTACGGCGGTAAAGCGCGCATTCTCGCTGGAAGCGCTAGTACCCTGGAACCTCATCGTAAGGGAGGACGCCGTAACCAATGTAGTATAGCCGCTGGCCATGGTGTTGTAGGTGGATGTACTGTCGTCAATTGTGATGGCTGAAGCGTTGGAGCTCAGGGTGCTCTCCCAGACCTGTTTCCCCACCCCGGCGGCGTCCAGGCGGTGGGCCAGAAACGTGGTTTTGACGGATATGGAGGAGTTGGCCGAGACGGTAATCTCCTGGGCCCCACCGTCGGTAAGGGTGGCTGTGGCAGCGTCATTGGAGGTGGCAGCCAGAATCATCCGTCGGAAGGCGCCCTCACCGTCAGCTCTACCGGAGTGGACGAACTCACCCTTGTTCTGGGTGACCGCGTCCCTGCCAAGGGCTACAGAGTAGTCCTGGTCAGCCTCACAGCTGTTGCCGAGTGCCACCGAGGCAGAGGCGTTGGCGGAGGTGATGAAGCCACCGGCGACCGCATAGCTGCCCGCCACACACGCCTGGCCAAGGGCCACACCGCCATCTCCCCACACCTGGCACTGGTTGCCAAGCGACACCCCGGAGTTGACGTCAGCTTCGACTCGAGCGTTATACCCGATAGCTGTACTGTACACGGCTCCGTAGTCAACGAAGCACGTCTCACCGATGGCCAGGGACACGTTGCCGCGGGCCTGAGAGTTGGTGCCGAAGACGGTGCAGCCGTACGCACCCTCGCCAGCGGCAGGGTTCTCGCTGTCTGAGTTTACGGATCCCGCCACGCTCCGATGACCGCCAGCAAAGCAATAGTCACCATCGGCAAAAGAGGAGTTGCCGAAGGCCCAGGCTGCCTTCCCCAGAGCGTTTGGGCGGTAGCCACCACCACCAGCATACTCACCGGTGATTGAAGGCATGTCACCCACAGCGAATGTGTAGTTAGCCGTACACCCCTCAGCGTTGCTAAGACCGCCCTCATCATTGGTGTCCGTAGCAAAGCAAACGATGCCCACCTTGGTGTTGTCGATATATGGCCTGGTGCGCTCACCAGTAGTGCCAGTCCAAGCAGGGTAATTGCCGACAAGATTGGCATTGTTGTCCGCTACCGAGTCATCCCAGGTGACTGGAGAATCGACGATTGCGTAGTCCGCAATGTCGTCCATCGTAATCTTGACCGTGGAGCCGGACTGGAGCGCCGGGACCCCCTCGGTACCGTCCAGAGCGGCTGCGGCAGTCAGTTCAGAAATCTTAGGCATTACTCCTCCGTAAACAGCTCGTCGCCGCCCTCGGTAAGGAGCGGCTGAGGCTGCTCATCGGTGATGACGTTCGGCCTGGAGGAGTACCCACCAGACGCAGTCCTGCGAACCTTTATCCCCCGGCCCCTCATATCGACAGCCCGTAGGTGGCGTTGAAGTAGGAGATGATATCGGTAATGTTGCTATCTGTGAGGACGGCGTCCTTGGTCATAACCTCCAGGACGTCACCATGTAGGTACGCACTGGAGCCGAATGGAATGCCAATGCGGTTGGCACTCCCACCGGCAGCCTCGGATGCGCCGCATGCTGTTGTGGTCCACGACCCACCGTTGACGCTTACCCCATGGTTCACTCCATCCCAATACATGGCAGCGACAGCCCACTCACCAGTGCTGATGGCCACTGGGGTCGCGGTCTGCTTCCAGCTGCCCGAGTAGATGGCTCCGGCCACACCGTCAGCGTTGACGTGGAACCCCTGGTTTACGCCAGCCTCACGGAACAGTGGCGCGTCATTGAAGACATTCGCCTCCGCTGCGTCCAGGGACGTTAGATTCACCAGAACGATGATGGTACCAGCGTCGTTGTTGAACAGGTCTGCGTATGTACCACCTGTACTGGTATCCAGGTAATCGTCAGCGCCATCGAACGAAGCGGGGACAGCACCGTTGACTGCAGTTCCGGTGGATGGTGCATTGGTGGCCTGCGAAAGGGTTCCACCCTCCTCGCCGGTCCATGGCGACCCAGCGTAATCTGGTTTCCACCAGCCTGTCAGAGACAGCTCTGATGGGTCGTAGATGGGCACCGTGACCTTGTTCTGCTGGCGCCTAACGCCTCTGATTGGTCGCCTCATCTCGGCACCGTCCTGAGATCATAATGTGTCTCAACCCGCTTCATACAGGCGTCGTAGTCGTACCTGCTACGGGCTCCCTGGTAGCAGTAGATGCTCGCCTGGTGATACTGAGCGCCCCAGTAGGCGTCATGCTCCGGGATCCAGACTGTGCACCCGGTCATCAGGATTGCGAATGCTGCTACGCGTTTCATCAGTACGGCTTGCTCGAGACGTAGACGAAGAGGGTGGCCGTAGCGTCAGAGATGTGCTCCATCCAGGAATGGAGGTCCCTGTTCACCCAGAACGAGCGCTCATCACCATCGTTCAGTACGAAGCCGGTGGTGTTGGTCACGGTTTGGGCTGAGCTCGCGCTCTTGAAGGCGATGAACGCCTCACCGCCGTTGGCCTTCACCGTAAGCTGACACCAGTTACGCTTGGCGTAGGTGGGGACGTCGCCAGGGGCGTCTCCGCTCGTAAGGTGGGTGAATACATCCACCTCCGCTGCCGAACTGGTTACTGAAACCGTCACGACCTTCTGCTCGCCGGAGAGGGCGGGCGGAAGGAACTCAAACGCGGCCTTCTCTGCTGCTGTGGTCATTTCGATATCCTCTCTGATTCCGTTCCGTATCTCTGTGCGTTGCTTCCCGCTGCCCCGCTGCCGCGCGGCGGTGGACCATTCTGCTTAGCTTCCTTTTCCCGCTGCTGCTGAATCTGTCGCTGCTCAGCAACCGAGGCTGCGAACTCCGGGCTGTTGGAGGCGCTGACCGGCATTCCGGCGAAGTTGGAAACCGCGGCCCTAACTTCCGGGAATTGGATAAGTGTACTCTCAAAAGACCCATCAAGCAGGCCGCGCATGAGCCCATCTTTCATATGCTGCATGAGCCCCGGGTACATGTCCGCAAGGGCCTTCACGTGCTCCGGCCCTGCAACACCAGCAATGACCTTCATTGGCACCTCCAGGGGGTTCGCTACCGCATCCAGGTACCTCAGAACCTTCATCTGGTCAGGGTCGATGAGGACTCCCTTGGCCGGCTTGTAGACGTCCCTACCGTAGCCGACTGGGTATGGCGATGGCTTGGGGAGCATGCTGTTCACATTTTCGGCAAGCCTGGCGTTCCACCCAGCCGCCTCTTGCTCATATCCTGGGCTCACCTTGGATAGCTGGTTGACTAGGTCGCTTCCAACTGCCCCAGACGAAACCTTGTCGACAAGCTTCTGGAACTTGGATGCGTCGATGAACTTGCTCATATTAGGCGACAGAACGGCCACCCCCACCTTGCTTGCCCCCCTGGAGCCTACGGTTGTGATTGCCCTCTCAAAGCTTCTCTGTGCTGCAGCCGTTGCCGTCATGGCTCCAGCGACACCGGCAGCACCCTTGCGGATGGTCCCGGCCGCATTACCAAGCGCCTTGAACAAGCTGCCAGCGCCCCTGTTGTAGAGCAGCGATACGGGGGCTCCGAAGATGGCTGTAGAGGCTAATGCCTCAGCAATGGTTCCACCTGCGCCGGCGCCCGATGCCAGGCCGGCAGCCTCGGTGTTGGCAAGCTTGAGGCCCCTGCGGGCCATGCGGTCGAACGTGCGCAGGGTCGCGTACGTCCTGTTGACGGCATCGTACTGGGCCGCAAACTGCGGGCCGCTGGAGCCGGCCCTCTCCACACTCTTGCGCATCTCGTGGCGCACAACTGTCTTCAGGTCCCTGTAGAGTTCGGTCTTGAGAGACGGCACCGACTCACCCATGGGGGTAGCCTTCTCAGCAAGCTTGCCGAGGTCGCTCTGGATTGCGTCAAGCTTAGCGAGCCTTTGCTCCGGCTTGGTTGCCTCAAGAGACTCCATTGTGTTCCGGAAGTACTTGAGCACCAACTCGGCATCCCTCTGTCGCTCAAACGAGCCAATGGGAACCTCACGCCCATTGACGATTCGTGGGCCGGCAAGGCGCTGCTGGGCAACCTCCATCAGCTCAGCGGTGTTTACGTGCTCACCTGCACCAGCGGCTGACGCAGCATCCATGATGCGGTTCCTGGCGTCACCCACCACCTTGCGCCCCTTGGCCAGCTCATCGAACAGGGCTGTTGGCGATGTTTGGCCGATATTGATTCCGGCCTTCTCCAGCTCCCCTGCGACACCCATTGGGCCACCAAGCCGCTGGTTGATCTTCTCCATCTCCCTGCCGGTGACGCCGAATTCCTTCAGGGCTCTAGCTACACCCCTCTCGGCCTCACGCTGGGAGAACGCTGCCGCGGCCTTGGACGCGCCCTTGGCCGCTATGGAGGCTCCGATGTGTGTCCCGCCGCCGATAGCCGCGCCGGCAAACGTGCTCGCTACAGCGTCCTCGAACGAGAACGGCTTGTCGCCCATCGTTGCCTGGGTCACCTCATGGTGTAGGCCCTGGGCCGCTCCGAGGGCAATGTTGCGCTCAATGCCGGAGAGGATGCCCGGCACCTCAGCGGCGCGTTCACCGGCGGCGATGGCCGCAGCGGAGCGTTCCATGGACCCAAGCTTCGGTCCGAGCTCCTTCATCACCGCGTTCGATGCGCGCTTTGCGGCCTGATCGGCTGCGACGCCAGCCTGCTCCTCGGTGCGAAGCGCCTCAGCGAACACCCTGTCCGCCTCAGTCTCACGCAGCGCAGCGGTCTCGGCCGCAAGTCCACGGACTTTGGCAGAGTCCTCGGCAATCTTGCCGGCAGCACCCTGGGTGCGCTCGAGCCGGGCCGCCTCCTCCAGAAGCTCTGTTGTTCGGCCGATCTCTGCAGACAGCGTCGCCGCCTTAGCGCCCTCCCCAGCAGCGATTGCTGCCCGGCGGGCCTGGATGAGGTTCTTCAGCTGAGCAGCTTTGGCAGCCCTCATACTGGCCGCCATACCCTCCGTAGCAACCACCTGCCCAGCGAACCCAGCCAGGCCGCCAAGGTGGTACGAGATCGGGTTCTGCTCACGGAGACGGCGGGCCTCGTCGACCAACTGCATCTCGGTATCGCGACCGCCGTACAAGCGTGCGAGCCCCCTGGCTGCAGCTGGGGCAGCGCCGAACGTGAACTCGTCCCACGCATTCATGGCGTAGGCCTTAACTGGATCCCACAGCTGGTCGCCAGCCTCTCTGTCGGCCTGAGCCTGACGGGCTCTAGCAGCAGCGTTGTCGATATCGGACTGGGTGGCGATGGTCGCCCTACCATCCCCGACCTTCAACAATGCCGATCGTACAGTGTCCGCCTCAAGAAGCCCGCTGGTGGCACTCTTGGTGACAACCCTATCCACCCCAGAGTCAACCTTCTGCTCACTGAGGGGGACGGACTTGATGCCTTGCGTCTTACTTGCCACCCTTGCCGCCATCCGCGCCAGGGTGGACGATTTCTGATGGGTATTCTGTGGAGAGCCTGGCTGGCCCAGACACATGCTCCTGGCTCGGGACCCAGGCCGAAGCCGCAATTCCACCGCCCGGTGCCGGCTCGTGCACACGCTGCGCAATAGGTAGGTTGTTGAGGAGGTCGTATTCCAACTGGTTGCTTATGCTCACAAGGCCTTCCAGTTTCTTGATTGACCGCCGCTCGGGCTCTCGCATGTCTTCCATTGTGATGCGCCGGCCGAGTGTGGTGGCGGCCTTCTTGAGCTGGCCCGTGAATGTGGCAAACCCGCCAACATCTTCGGTCATGATCCGATTGGCGTCACCAAGTTCATACTTCTGCAGAACGCCGGAGGCTGCCGCCTGCGAGTACATGCCCTTCGCCCTCACAGCCAGCTGCTCAGCCTCCTCAAACATCTCCAGCTGCGCAGAACGATTCGGCTCGTTCATCGCATCCTTCACAAGCTGGGCGGCCCTAGACATCTGAGCCTTGCCGGAGGCAAGCGCAGCAAGGGTCCCCCTGAGCTTGGACGCCTCCTCCTTGCCGCTGGTAACGAATGGGACCTGCTTACCGCCAAATGTGTGGACCAGGATTCTGGTGTCGTCAATTACCTGCCCGGCATGGAGTCGGCCATCTGGGCCAACCCGCATAACACCAATCGGCTTGCCCTCCTTATTGAGTTTGATGGCCGCCTGATACGCGCCCCGGCGCGGCGGCGTGTAGAACTTGCTGAGCGTGTTGATGGCGTTCTTGAAGCCCTGGTTGCGAATCTCAGCCGCAACAATGGGCGCACGCTGCCTAATTGCCTCACTTGAGCTGCGCATGGCCATAGCTTCCATCTGGTCAGCCATGTAGTTCTTCAGGTGAGCCCTGTATGCCTCGGCCGCCTGAACTGAGCGGCCGTACGCCCTTTCGTAGTAGGAGAGGGCGTCGTTCAGCATACCGGCCCTTTGACCAAGCTTCTGCCTGCGAAGCATCTTGTTGCGGTAGTCCTGCGTGGCAAGGGAGTTTGCGACGCCGAGTGTATTCCTCTGGTACTCCGGGCTGGACAGGGACCACATCAATGCAGCAAACACACCAAGGACGCCCTTGGCTCCGCCAGTGCGTGGGTCAAACAGTTTGTCGGGGGTGTTGAAGTCCCTGTCTACCTGCGCCATGGTGTCTTGCATCTTGCGAGCCATGTCGTCCAGCTGTCGACGGCGCATCTCCGACTCGCGCATAACCTGGCTCTCAAACTTGCCAGAATGCTCCCGCAGGCGGGCGGCGTACTGCATCATGTCGGCCTCAGACGCGGCCTTCTGCTCAACCAAGCGAGCCTTAGCTTCGCCGATGTTTGCGTCTGCGCTCAGGGAGCGGTGAATGTTTTGCCGGCCGGAAGGGCTGACACCGATGTCCTCAAAGCCGCTGGCTCCATACGGCGTAAACCGATGTCCCCCAGGAGAGCCCCCAACATACCCACCACGGACTGGCGTGGAAAGCAGTTGTGCCATTGGCACCTTGCTGGTAACTGCCTCCTCGGACTTACTGGCGTCCACCGGGGTGTGGCCAGGCGCTTCGGTGGCCGGGTCGGACTGCAGCGCACTCATCCCACGCCGCACCACTCCCATCGGCAAACCGGCAGCGGGGACGGCGTCGCCCACTGTTGTGGCAACGTCCTTGACCGCTGAGGCTGCGCGGTCAACACCCCTCCTATCCACGCGCCTCTTGGCAGCCTTATATAGCCTGGCCGCAGTATCGGCAGTGCCTATTCCAGCAGAGGCCCTTACACCCCTACCGAACCAGTCAGAGTAACTGTCATCGGCCATTGTTCACCTCAGAAGTCATCGCCGGACCCTGAGGCCGGAGAGTAAGCGTACTGGCCACTAGCCTTCTGGGCCTCCTGATGCATCTGGGTGTTTGGTGCACCCGCCTGGCTTCCGCCGAACGTGCCGCCCGCACCGCCGCCTGCCCCACCGGACGCCCCCGTCATTCCCCCTCCACCCATTGCCGATGTGAGGGACGAGACGGCGCCGTGGGCCATCTGGGGCCCCATGCGAATGAGTCCAGCCCTGGCCGCAGCCTTGCGTGCGGCCGCCTGCTGCGCCGCGTTCATTCTGGCCTGATTGAACCCAGTGCGCGCCTGCTCAGCCTGAACACCGGCCTGGTGGCCGTACTGCCCAATGCCGAGACCCATGCCCATCATCCCCATGCCAGCCTGGGCCTGGGCTGCGCGGTAACCGGCTTGGCCAGCCTGGTGTTGCGCCTGGAGCTGAGCCTGGGACGTCCCCCTGCCAAGCTCCTGGCCAAACCTCTGGAGGTCCTGTCCCCTCATCATCCCGGTGCCACCCATGTAGCCGGCTCGCGCACGCTCCATCTCCTGAGCCCTGAGTGCAGCCATCTGGGCCGCACCGCGCTGCTGCAGAGCGGCAGTGTTGGCCTGCGCCTGGCGCTGGGCCATAGCGAGGGCCATTGGGCCCCTGGCGGAGGCGGCTGCCGCCTGTTGGCCGGCCGCTGCCTGGTCGAGGCCTTGCTGCATAAGGATCTGGGCCTGGCTGGGGGCCTGGCCGAGAGCTGCGCCACGCTGAAGCCCAAGGGCGTCCACCTGGAACCCCCTGGCCTCCTCGGCAGCCTCTCCGTGGATGCCACCGTAACCGGTGTCGTAGTCGCCCATGTAGCCACCACC
>JAAOEI010000202.1_pt1 | contig 24511 bp, 43 predicted proteins | sample 7059261 | NCBI WGS metagenome assembly JAAOEI01 (sample SAMN14008812, study PRJNA610033) | viral metagenome | isolation source: viral particles filtered from seawater | place: China: Hangzhou Bay, Yangshan Deep Water Harbour | collected 2017-10-31 | reverse complement strand
CATTATAGATTGTTCAATAACATAAGCACTTTCAGTAGCACCGCCTAAGAAGAAAGGAGCTTGGATAATAGCCATAGAATACGTCCTTTTATTTAAAGTCTGCTTTCAATTCTGCATCAATAGCTGTTGATGTACGAACACTATAAGAAAGAATATCTACAGCAGCAGCAGTTGTTGTAAGAGTCGGTGCAGTTCCTCCAGCAAATTTATAAACACTATTATATGCTAATGTACGACTTCCTGTTCCATCTTGATAAACATATATTAATCCTGTTTGTCCTGGTATCGCAGGAGTTAGTGCAGATAAAGTTCTATTTCCCGCGAGAGTAACAACAAAATTATTACCTAAAGCAGAAGAAACTATAACACTAGCAGCATCAGTTAGTGTTACAAGATTACCTCGTGCTGCACCAGAAACATCAACAACATTATTAAACTTTGTAGTCCCATCAAACGTAGCTGCACTTGTAAAAGTTTTTGCCCCTGTTACTGTTGAATCAGCAGAAGCAACAACATAACGAATATCAGCAGTAGAAACATCAGGGATATTTGTTGCACCTGTTCCAATATCTCTGTTTGCTCCTGTACCAAATGCAGAACGAACAGATACACCATCACAATAAACAATAGTATTAAAACCTTGAGGAACAGCTACACCACTCCCTCCATTACATTTCATAGTAACAGAGAATGATCCTGATGTATTATTACGTACAAGATATTGTTTACTTACAGAAGGAATAACAACACCAACATTTGATGTAAGTGTTCCATTAAGATCAAGCATAGCACTTCTAGCTTGGTCTGTAGAACCATCATGTACACTGAGGGTAACGGTAGCGTTAGTTAAAGCTATAGAGGCATAACCTCCCACAGCTTGGTCAACTAGAGAAAATACATTTGAGTTAAGTCTACTACCCCACTCGTTAGAGTTTTCACCCGTTGCTTGTTTCTCTAGCCGAATACGAGTTGTAAAAGTACTAGGCATTTTTATCTAGCTCCATCTATTAAGGTATCACCACTTCCTGCTGGTGATGCATTTACTTCCATATCGTCGCGGCGATTGCGTCTTGCTTCATTAACTAAAGTTAAAGACGCTCTTTGATATTGTGCATCCCAAACAGTTGCTGCTGAAAAGTTTTTCATGTAATAACATGCTTCAACTAGACTAGCATACAATAAAGCATTAGCACAGAATTGAGTATAATAATTTGTTGCTTTACCTGTACTTAGAGTTGAAGGCTGTACTACATATTCTAATTCTACAACATTAGCAGATGTTGGTGTGGGTGCAATAATAATTTGGTTATTTCTAAACTTAGCATAATATTTAGGCGTTCCTACAGAAGAACGTACAGGCCAATAATCTTCTGTAAATTCTTTTGTTCTTAATAGTAATGAAACTCTACTTCCACTACTATTAACATAATTAACATTTTTAATAATTAAAGTATTAGAAGGAATAACAAGGAAAGGATCAGATGCAGTAAAATTACTAGTAGCATATTCAGTTAGACCCTCTGAATCAAGTTCACGAGTAATTCTATTTTCTGCCCTAGTAATAAAACTTTGCGTTGCAGCTACAAAATCTGTATCATCATTTTCAAGAATATCTTGAATCTGTGAAGCTAGAGTAGCAAAAGTCATTGTTGACATATTAAGCTGCCTTTCTTTCTATTGTCCAAGTAGGAGCCGTTCCCCCTGCTTCTCTACTCCAAAGACCAAACCCTGATTTACTATTTACTATAAAGGTTGCTGATTGACCTGTAATAGCAAAGTTTGCATCTCCAGTTATACTTAAACTTCCATTTGCATATGTCGCTTGTTGTCCAGCAATAGAGACATCTACACCTATTATTGCAGAGGGACTACCTACAGAGAACTTTGCTTGTTGTCCTGTAAGAGAAGTAATAGCCCCTGCATCTGCAACTACTTCCCCTAATTGGTATGTTCCTACTTGTCCTGTAGGCGTTACAGCCGCTCCTGCTGTTATACTAATAATTCCTTGAGAAAACTCTGCTTGTTGTCCATTAGGAATAACTGTATGATGAACATTAATTTGTGGAGGAGTAAGTGCATAAGTAGCTTGAAGTCCACTAACACTAGTAACCATATCTCCTGTAACAGAAGGAGAACCAACTCCATAAGTAGCTATCTGTCCTGTTGGTTGCCCTGTTGCTCCTGCAAAGATTGACAAACTACCTTGACTAGCGGTAATCTGTTGTCCTGTAACAGTAGTGACAATGTTAACAGTCCCATGACCATAGGAGAAGTAACCATATTCGTAATTACCGTAACCAATAGCCATAGCTACTTATTCCTTTAAGCTAAACGTACAATGGAAGTAGAAGCTCCACTAGAAGGCATTTGCACTGTAAATGTACCATTAGTAGCAGTTTTATCCGCACCAAAATCAATAACAGCTACAGTCTTATTTGACTTAGTAGCATTATAGATAAGGCAACCACGAGCCGTGAAGGTAGCACTGGTCCAAGATACATTATTAAAATTAACAATACCAACTGTACCATCAACCGTTACACTAGTTACTGTTACGACCTTACCACCAGTGGCATAACCATTACCATTAGCAACTTGACCTGATGTTATATAAACAGAAGTTCCATTACTCAATGAAGCTACACTAGTATAAAGGGCTATTTTAAATTCAGCACTAGTAAAGTCATGTAGTCCTTTCAAGCTGTCTTCTTTAAATTTAACAGCAATTCCAGATGAGATAGCCATTTTATTTTTCCTTTCTTTTTATTAGGACGATGTAAACATTGTGATACTTGTTTGAACAAATGTAGTCATACTAGGTGTCCAAGTAGCATCTCCTGTTGTAGCAAGCACCACATCTGGTCTTGCGTCTTTTAAAACGATAAAGTTATCTATTCTTGGTGATTTATTTTGAGGGTGGTTTACAATTCCAAATGCGCCGTCAGATTCTCCAGGACCAACAAAACTCCCATCAGATTCTTCTATTCTGTCAGCATAACGAAATCTAAATCCACTCCTATCTGATATAAACCACGATCTTATATTTCTTCCTGCCATAACTAGACCCTAAAAAATGGCTTTACATATAAACTTTCTCTTTCTCTGTCAGATTCAAATGCTTCTTTAAAAACTTGATCATAAACACTTTTAAGTAAAGCTATTCTTGATTCAGGTATTCCAGGTCTTTTCAAAGCCATTTTAAATGCAAGACCAGATGTTAATGCAGGAAGCATATGACTTGGAACATCTGCATTATATGTAGACCTACTACTATCTTGCGTATATTCAAAATATCTATGTCTAAATATATAAGTTCCTACATCTGGCACAGGCCAAAAATAAACTAACGGTCCAGAGTTCGTTGTGGCTTGTACGGCATATTGGAGAGGTTTCCCTGATTGAGATTTATTAGGAATTTTTTCATACTCTGACATAGTAATTCTTGTCATCTCAAGATCATTAGAACCATCACGGATGGTTGCAATTAATATGTCAATTATATTATTAGTAAGTTGAAGAGTAGATGTATCCTCACTTAAAGTAATTGTATCTAAGTTTGTTTTCCAAAGAGAGTAACCACGATTTTGCCATTCACGCAAAAGCAAATCAAGGCTACGTCTAGCCTCTCTTGGATCATCTCCAAGTGTTACTTCACCACCGATTTGAGAAATAGCTTCTTCAATGATTTCATCTATCTGAAGATCAAAAGTAGTAGTTCCCGATGTAGCCATTTAAAAAGTCGTTATAAACAATTTAATATGAGAATCTACAGTAGCATGAATACCGTTTTTGAAATAGATGCCCGTATTACCACTATATGTTTGTGTAAAGCTACTAGCTCCACCACCCACAGAACTTAGTGAATCAAAATGCATTACAACATCGCCTGGAGAACCATCACTAGCAAGATTTTTTAATGTAAATCCTTGATCATCAGTTCCACTTTTACTTATGACAGTAAAACCAGCAATACGCATAGAGTCTGCAACTACAGTTCCAGTAGCGGTAACAGTATGGGGAGTTAGATTAATGTTAGCCATATTCTGTTTACCTTTGTAAAAGTAGGTGGAGAGGCAACTTTCGTTCCCCTCCACCCAGTTTTATAAAACACTAATGTTTATCATTAGTTTTTATTAGACTTCAGCACCCATCCACTGACGCCAATCAGACCAACCAAAGCTATAACGCTCACGAGCTTTAAAGCGAAGGTTGCCAGTGTCAAAGTCAGGCTCCATCTTAGTAGCAAGCGGTGCGCGGATAAACATCTTAGTTCCATTAGGAACATCAGTTTTCACGAACCAGTTGTTAGCGTCGGAGAAACGACGGTTAACATAGAAGCCTTGCGGGATGACACTCATGTTACGGACAGGGTTGATATCGTTAGGGGCATAGTGACCCGTAGGATACGTAACCGAACCGTGAGGCAAGCCAGCAGAGTTAAGAAGCTGATCGGTTTCAAAAGCAAGTTCAGGCGGGATGTGGATCGAAACGGGCGAAGCGCCGATCATAATACCACGATCATCCTTCATCTTATGGATAGCCGTAACTGCCGTTTCAATGGTAGAAACAGAAATTGCAGACGTACCAATTTTATTGCTTTGATTGCCATCACCAATAGTCGGGTGACTATCAGAGATAAGAGCAACACCGTCACCACCAACATAGCTTGCTGAGAAAGCATTGTTGTAGGTGTTAGCAGCTTTTACTTGCTTGGTAGAAGCCATAGCACGAGCAAGACCTTTGGCACGTACTTTTGCGAACGTGTCATAAAGGTTGTCTTCCATCGCTTCTTCCGTAACCGCAAAAGCAAGGGCAACAGTCTCGTGCGTGTAGCGCGAGGTGTAGCTTTCTTGTGCGGAGTCATATTGAACGGCAGCACCTTCCGATTTGTTAGGAGCTTCACCGAACATCGTGAAGAGAACTTCTTCTTCAAATGCCCGATCCGAATTTTCTACCTCATAAAGAGGAAGATGTTCATCATCAACTGAACCATATTCAAGACCGAAGATTGCATTTAACCCAGGAAGAAGTTCTTTCGAGATATCAGAACGATTAATAGCCATTGTTTTTCTCCCTTAATTAAATTGGGCCAACCACGCAACCAACAACATCATACTGCTGATTACGAAGAATACGGCATTCTACCTGCGGAAATGCTCCCACTGAACCAGTGAAATCATTTTGAGGTGTGTCATAAAGTTGAATCGGGCGAACCATAGCCGTTGTTGCTTTACGCGAAGCGGCTTTGATACCAAATCCAGACTGACCAGTGAATGTGCTACCAGACCCTAGAGTAACGTCAAAGTTAAGTGCCAAATCACCGATGGTCAAAGACGCATCAGCTTGAACGATGAAGGTCGAATTAGGATCATCATCAACAAAGGCATACGAAAGACTGTCATCTGAGGACACAGAAGCAGCAATATAACCAGACCAAACAGGTTGTTTGGAGGTTTTATCGACATAGCGAACACCCATAACTACACCTACGGCATAGTCGGTAGTCGTGGTAATTGGAGTGACATAGCCACCACTAAGTTTTACAAGATCACCAGTGAAGATTGCCGAAACATTGTTTTGAGCAATCTGGTAACGATTAAAACCAGTGGAGTTTGCTGCTCCACCACGCTTACGTGAAGGGTGAAAGCCGTTAAGATTTTTACTTTCCATTTGCTTTCTCCTTATTAAATAGTTTTTTTATTTTTAGAGAAACTAGTTAATGCTATAACTTTTAACTATCAAACTTAGGTTTATTTCCAACAGTAACTCTTGAATTACTATTATTACTTATAGGCATACGTCGATCTTGCATAGACATTAATCGTTGATCAACAGCTTCATTCATTTCTCTGTTCCTATCAAGTCCTTTTTGTTTCCGACTTGTATAAATATCCATAGGAATTTTTGCTAAAGCTACATCTCCGCGAATAATACAATTTTCAAATCGACCTTCTTGTTTACTATACCCATAACCAACAGTCATATCAGGTACTTCTTTGGCAGTTACGAACTCCCATCCCTCGTTAATTTTTTTACCGACTGCTTTATGGTCTTCATCACCATTAATGGTAATACGTAACCAGCCTAGTTTAAATCCCTGATCAAGAAATTCTGTTTCAATATAATTCGGAATATCTAACCAGTTTTCAGAATCTAAATAAACCCTTTGTTGTGCATCCCTTGTGTCAGCATTACGCGACTTTTTAGAGACTTCAGTTTCAGTAGTTACAGTTTCAGTTGTCATTAGTTTCTATCCTTTTCACGCACGTTTAGTTTCTATGGTTGTATAGTTACCAGAAAGATTATCTACTTTCTTTTTCTCTGCGGCATATCTGTCAAGTGGAATCCCCCATTTTTTAGCAAGTTCTACATCCTTTTTGGATAATCTTACTTTATTCTTAGGAGAGGATTTACGTGAAGTTCCTGCTACCACTTGTGATGGTTTAGTCGTGTTATCCATCTCACGGTTAAATTTATGAGGTAGTTCTTGTTGAACCAACCTATCTATTTCATTATAGAACTCTTTTGTATTCGGATCATAGCCTTCATTTTTTAATTTTTGATCTACAGTTATAGCAACTGCTGTTGCAATTTCATCTTTACCAAACCAAGAATTTTTTTCAAACCACTCTTGAGCTAAAGGATCAGGTTGAACTTGTTGCTGCTGTGATTGAGGTTCAGGTTGATAAGTAGCTTCTTCTTTAGCTTCTTGAGTACGATCAACATCCTCTTGTTGTTGTAGATGCTCAACTTGAGCTTTACGGGCTTGAATAATTTTAAGATCAGTTTTAGCATCAGTTAAAATATTTTGTGATTCTAGTAACTTATCTTTTTCTCCGTCATCATAAGCCTGTAAATAACTAGCCTCTGCCATCTTAATTCGTTCATTTAGTTCGTTCTCACGAGAAGATAATGAAGATATTTCATATGACTTAGTTGTTTGTTGGTTTTTAATTAATTCAGAACGAAGTTGTTTTAACTCCGCTTGCATCTGATCAATTTGACTTTCTCTTTCTTTTCGCTGTTGGACAAGTTGACGAATACGTTTTTCCGCACCTTTAGTTTGAATACCATCTAATTCAGATATATCTTCTTGAGGTTCTTCTTTAACTTCTTCAACTTCTTCTTCAACTACTTCATAAGTTGACTCATCTTCTTTTTCTTCTTGGATAGCTTTACTAGGAGCCTCTTCTTCTACTGGCTCATCTACTTCATATTCAACTTTTTCAACATTTCCTAATGCTTGTTTTGTAGGCTCAATTTCGCCCCAACCGCTTTCATCTTGTTCAGACATGATAACTCCAATCTTTTATTTTACGTAGATAGCGATTCTACGCTTACGCTGCATCGGCAGATAAATTATACATAATGTCCAATGTTTCTGGACTTTCTACATTCATAATAATTTGATCATCAAATACAAGAAGTAGTCGAATACCTTTGTAAATGAATTTATGACCAACATGCCTACCATAAGCTACATAATCTCCTACAGAACACCATGCTCCATTGGGGAATTTATTCTTATCTTGATAAGCACTTTCTCCTATAGCTAGTACTCGACCAACTGTAGTAAGATATTTTACATCTTCCGTAAATTGATCAGGAAGAAGAATACCGCCTTTAGTTTCTTTACGTATTGAAACAGGTCTAATTAGAATGTGGTATCCTGGAAGTTGTGGTAGTGGATCAGGATCAGGAACACTATTTTCTGTAATCCAATCATCATTCTTTACGGCATTACCGTATTTAATATTCTGCATTATCTGGATCATCCTTTAAATATAAGTTTTCTAAATCTTCAATGATTGTCTCTAGTTTTATCAAACCAGCATGTACGCCTACTAGATAACGATACTCATCGTATGATGAACATGAGCCAGATGCAATAGTATTTTTTATATTTTCTACTTCTTTATTCAATTCATTTTTTATATAGTGAGAATCAATTAATGCGCTAGATTTCATTTCTTTTTCTTTTTCCAACTAATACGGGCTGGACCTTTCTTTTTACGAGATGCAGAAGTGCATTGAGCTTTTGTTGGGCGGCAAGCAGGGTAAGGTCTTTTAGATTTACCTTTAGCTGATTTTCTTCCACAAGATTTACCTGTCTTACAATCAATCCAGCCTTTACCTTTGTTTCGTGAAAACCATTTACGTAGTCCCTCACTTTTTCTTTTTTGCGCCACTCTTATTTCCCCAGTTCTTTGCACCTACTTTTCTACATCTTGTTAAAGCACCAGACGCATAAGCAGAAGGCCATTTAGTATAACGTGATTTTACTTTATGATAACACGCATCCCGTTTTTTAGCTTTCTTTTTAGCTGCCATTATTTTGATTTCTTCGTAGCTTTCGATGCCCCAGCATCTCCACCAGAACGATGGTTTTCAGGGAACCATTTGTTACCAGACTTGCCACCACCAAACTTCCACTCTTGTTGAATAGCCATGTTATTTTTTCCTTTTCTTTATCTTACGTATTTTCTTTTTACGCTTTGATCCTATTGTTACTTGTTTAGGAATACTTGATCTAGATATTGTCATTTAAGTTAACTTTTTATTTTTATTTTGCAAAGCACTTAATTTTTTCTTACGATCTTTTAAACGAGGTTTTCCAGGTCTAAAGAAGTCGTTCGTCAAACTTTCTAAAATTTTTTCTGGATCATTACTTTCTATTGCTTTTTTTAATCTTTTTCTATGTCCTGACCCTATATCATACGAAGAACGAGTTCCTTCTATTAACTCTTTAACATAACTTAATGAAGAATCATGGGTTTCCATAAGATCATTTTCTTTAAGATATTTTTCAAAATCTTTTCTCATTCCTGCTTCCATTTGAAGCAATCCTTTAGCTGGACCTTTTCGTTGTTTTGTAGTTGTTTTAAATGAACCTCCTGTTTCATGGTCAATGGAAGCTGTTAATGCGTCATTAAAAGCCTGACCATATTTATCAGTTGGAAAAATATTAGCTATTGAATTAGTTGTTAATTCTTTATAATTTATTTTAGGAGGTTCTGGTTTACGAGGAGGTGTAACGTCAGCAAGAGAAAATTCTTTTTCTTCCTCTATTATAACTTCAGGTTCTGTTACAGCTTCCGTTCTTTGTGGGGCAGACGTAACAAGTCCAGGTCTTTCTCTACTTGTAGTTGCAGGAAGTCCTGTACCTTGAATATTTCCTAAGTCTGGAGTAGTCATCATCTCGTGAATTACTTCTATAGATGGCATATCTGTAGAAGGCATACTCGTATCTATTTCAGGTGGACCAGTAGTATCTCTTTCAAACCCTGGATCATCTCCTTCTTGTCTCATCATTTGTTCTAAGAGTGCGCCAAACTTATCAACATCTCCACCTTCAGAAAACTTAGGAGTAAGATCAACAGTTTCTTTTAATTTTGCTACACTTGTTCCTGTTTCCTTCATAAGAACTTTCATTACTTCAACAAGAAACTTATCGTCACGCTCCATTCTATCTTCTTCACGATCTTGTTGTTTATTCATATTCTCTGATCGTATCTTAGCAACTTTTTCAGCAGAGGAAACGGCAAGCTCATCTCTATTCAAATCAAGTTTTTCTTCTTCAAGAGCAATCTTAGAAGCAGATTGAAGTGCATCAAGTTTAACTTTTTCTTTTTCAAGTTCAAGTTGTTGTCTCTGTAGTTCCATAGACATACGTTCTATATCTTCTACAGAACCCATCTCTGCCATACGTTGATTGTTCTCAAGTATTTCTTGAGCCGCTCCTTGTGTAATAACAGAAATAGCTGACTCATCAGTTGCTCCTGTTTCTTGTACACCAGCTTCAAGCATTCCTGCCATCTCTTCTTCATACTGCATAATCATATGCTCACGTATATTAGCCTGTAGGACAGGCACTACCTGTTGCATAAGAGGAGCTTGTCCAAGGGTAGGATCAGCAATAAAAGACTGTTTAACAGTAATATGAGCTTTATGATCTTGACCTGGAAATGCTTTAATAGGCATCCCCTGAACTGCTTGACGTATATCCGATACAGGATCAAGAGGTTGTGCCTGTGGAGGATCAGGAGTAAGAAAACGATTAGGCTCTGCTACATTAAGCGCATCAAGAATAGTTCTGTTAACTTCCTTCATATTGTACATTCCTGGTGGGGATTGCGCTGCTAGTTGCATAACAGTTTGAGCCATTGCAATACGGTGAGCGGAAGAAGGAACATTAGGATCAGATACAGGAACAATATCAACTCGTCCATCAAAGTCTGACTTGAATATCTGTCCTGTAATCATAGGAATATCGTAAGGATATTCATTTGGAAGGAAGTCATAGTTAATACGTGCTAGTATTTGAAACTCATCACGTTGACTATGGTGAAGTCTTTTATGAATAGCACTAAAGAACTTTGTCGAAGCCTCAAGCAATGCTAGTGTTGTTCCTACAGGACCAGCATTAGTTGAGTCAGCAACGACTTGTTCTGTTGTGTCTGCAAACTTTTGTCCTGTAGACGCAACAAAGTTAAGCATCTGCATAAGAGTATTAGAAGGTTCCTTATAAGGTAAAGGAATAATAGCTTTACCTAAGTCCACCCCTGTAGCTTCTACTTCTCTAAATTCCCCTGGAGCTATAGGATCATTTGCTCCTACAACTCGTACACCACGCGCTTTGAAACCTCCTGGTAGGTTAGCAAATTGACCAGCATCAATAAGATTACGCATTGCTGCCGTGGCACTGGCTGTGAGGTTCCCAAGAAAATGGATGTAGCCTAAACCGTAAAACCCAAAACCAGGGACAAACTTATAATGAGTGAACCAACAAAGTTTTTCTTTCCTCGCATCATCTTCCCTCCAATTTCTACGAATTGATAAAACTGTTCTTGAATCTAAATTAATAGTCACGATATAAGGAAGTGCTACAACAATTTCATCTTCATCATCTTCCGATTCAATTTCTAAATAACAATGATGTTCAAGTAATGTATATTGAGGATCAGATGAATAATCAGGGTCCATCCCTAAGATATTATCCATCTTCATTCTTAGACTAGTAGGATTTACTTCTGTTGGTTCTGGAAGTTTGTCATCTGTGTAATCTGGTAATCCATAAAATCCATTAACAATATCTCGTTTAAGATCATTTGGAGAACGATAGATAACGTGGGTATACCTATCTGCTTTACGTAGATCAGATGCATTATTAGAAACAACAAATTGATCTATTGTAACAAACTCAGATACAGGGCGTTCTAACGCAGGATCATAATATACTTTTTTAAAGGCTGAACCAAAGACAGGGAGATGAAACAACATTCTTTCTAGTTCATCAAAGTATTCAGGCATTTGATCCGTAAGTTGATAGTTCATAAAGTTTTGAACACGGTTGGCTTGCTTTTCCTTTTCTGGTGTAGGATTACCAAACAACTGTGCTTTAACTGGTCCTTTCGCGGGGAACAGTTCTTGAATAGCTTTAGATTGGAACTTAACAGATGACTCAATAATAAGAGGATGTACAGCCGTACATGCACCTTCAAACGGTTCACTTGATTCTTGTAGTTTTAATCCTAATAGATCAAACCCACGTTCAAAGGTATCTTCCCAATCAGCACGACTTTCTTTATCTGCTTCATAGTCTTCAATAACTTTACTAGCTATATCAGTTAAATCATCTTCATCAAGTTCGTAGATAAGATTAGCATAATGATCATAAGGAGCTTCTTCCATCATATCTTCAACGATAAGTTCCCCATCCTCATCTTCAAGTTCAATCTCAAACTCAACCGCTTCTTCCATTGGATCAGCATTAAGATTTATAACATTGGCAAAAGGATTACGTTCTACAGCCATAAGATTAACATCTCCATCTTTTTCTAGCTTGCCTTAAACGACTATTAGGATTCTTTGCCGCTTTTGGAAACTTCTTCATTTGTCCTGCACTTCTTGCACAATATGACTTTCTACGTTTAGCTGCCTTACTTCCTTTTTTAACTTTACCAGTTACAGCCGTTTTAAGTTTACTTCCAGGATTATCTCTACGATACTTAGCCACACCTTTTTTTGTCATTCCCGCCCCTTTTTTAGTAGGGCGTTTATGTCCACCACCGATGGTGTGTCCCTTCATTGAACCTTTCTTTGCCATATTACTTTCCCTGTCCACGATACCTTTTATAATCTTTATGTTTATTAAGAGAAGAAGACTTCCTCATAGAATGGTTTGATCCTATTGAAGTCTTCTTCTTTTTTGTTTGAGAAAAGTTTTTTAGTCCTATATATGCTTTTGACATTACTTTTTCTTTTTAGCCATACCACCACCGCGCATCATTTTTTTCTTAGCTGTACCGCCACCACGCATCATTTTCTTTTTAGCTGTACCACCGCCACGCATCATTTTCTTTTTACGATTCATTGCCATTTTGTAAGTTCCTTCTCTCTACAATTAAACTTTGATAGATATCTTTAGGGAAATTATTATAATACCCTGCTTTTTCTAAATCATCAGATGCTTTGTTAACTTCTGACAATTTCTGAATGAATACCATTACGTATTCTCGTTCTTCTATTTCATTCCATTCTTTATCTAAAAATTCTAACCCTGCATCTTCAGCATTAAAGTTTGGGTGAAACCCCATTAAGTATACATCTTTATTTAAAATAGATAGAGTTTCATTATATCCTTCTAGGTATCCTTCAAAGTATCCATGATCTTCAGGGTACTCGTATGAAGTCCAAAATACTATTTGATAGTTCTTGTATATACCATTAACAAACTCTTCTACGCAATCCTTTAATGTTTCAAATTTATCATTAATACAAAACTTATATGTTTTATTTTTCCAAACTTGTTTAGCATAAGGACAAACAGGAAGATTGTTTAAATGCTTTGAAGGTATCTCCAAGACTTCTTTAGACCAACTTCTAACATCACGTTCTATAGAATGCATTTTAGATATTTGTTTTTTTAGTGATGTCCCTATTAAGATTACGGTTTCCTCTAACAGCAATGCCACAACCTATTGCACCACCACCTTTAGCAAAACGCATCTTATTCTTCTTACGTCTTTTTGGAATTAACCCACCTTCTTTATTCTCAGAGTATCCTTCTCCTGATGCATGATCCATACCAAAAGCTAGTTCAGGTCTTGTATCATATTTTAATTCTATAGCTCTAGACAGATCACCTAAGAATGTTCCTGGCTTTCCATAATACCTATACCGTTCTTCTCCCCTAATATCTCCAGCAGATTCATCCATGTCTTCTGATTGATCTACTTTGTAACCTAAACTCTTTGCCATCTCTCTTTGATTAGCATTAAAGTCAAAGTCAATATCTTCATCTCCTGCACTCATAGTACGATTAGTTTCATCAAGAGGAGTTGCTTTTAATGCCTCAACAAAACCAGCTTCTTCAAGGATAGGAGGACGGGCATATGGATCAAGGTTTTCAGGAAAGGTATCACTAGCTGTCATAGTATCTCTAATAGCAGCAATTCTTCGATCTGGCATTGTTGATCCTTCAGGAAATTTTCTTGGTTCTCTAGGACTAACTATTGGAAAATCTAAAGCACCTTGATCACCACGTAATCCTTTTGAAACACCTGACTGTGTTCGGTTAGGAATTACTGGTTTATCTTCTGGAGCTACACGGGTTTTTACTGGTTCTGTAGAAGCTTTAACTAAAGGAATCCGTTTAGCTAACTCTTCAGCTTCTATCCTTCTAGCTATCTCTTTTATTCTATTCTTTTCTGCATCTTCTTTTCTAGTAGAAACAGGAACCTCTGCTTTTTCAGGAAGGTATCTTTCAAATGCTTCTATTAATTCATCAGCATCCATAGTTTGATCATTAGGATCAACTCCTGCATATCTAAGAAGTTTATCTAAGTTTGATTCTTCTCTATTACTAAATTCAAGAAGTCTATCAATTAATCTACGCCTTGCCATAATCTTTACTCCTCAAAGTCCTGTACATATTCAGTCTGATCTTTTTTTACAGGTTCACATGTACAAGTCTCAGGATCACATGTACATCCCGGTTTACCACAACGAACACACACACCTAGATTTTCTTTGGTTTGGTATTCCTTGTTTACTGTCATTAGCTTTTACTCCGTGCTGCGCCGAAACCAGATACTTGACGAGCTACGATACCACCTTCAGAGAAATCTTCAGTGTCTCCCATAGCCATGTTCGCACCTTTGAAATCATCATCACGTAGCATTGCAAAATCTTCTTTGGTAATCTTATTATCTTTATTAGCGTCAATCTTTTTTTGTTTACCTTTAAGAGCCATAATTAAATATCCTTCTTGCTGTAGTTAGCCCTACCAAACCCACGTAAAGCTACTCCACCACCACGCATATTTTTAGGAATCTTAGTTGATCTACCTCCTAATACTCTTTCCAGGCTACCAGGACCAAAGTGTTCTTCAAAGGCTTCTCCCTTTCCTTTCCCCCTACCCTTCATATACTTCATTGCTGATTTTTTATCTTTAATGGCAGGATCGGTTGTTTTCTTTTTTCCTTCATATATATCTATTATATCATCTTGAATTTTATCAAATTTTGGGTTGATCCTTTTAAGTTTCTTTCCTATTTGTTTTTTAGATTCTTTTTTAAACTCTTCATCACTCAATTCTTTATAATCACTATCACTCATTTTAAAAACTCCAATATCCTACACGTTTTGGTTCAGGTTCGTCACTAAAGTCATTAATAAGGTATGCATCCAATGGATGATCAACCTTCCAAGACTCCTTCAAATAGAGAATAGCCATTACCATCGCATCCACTTGGTCATCATGTGCTGCGTTTGGAAAGGACGTTGCTTCATCTATTAAATCCTTTGCGAAAGGTTTATTTGGTACATAAACCCTACCTGACTCTAGAATAGGAGTAGAAGCATTAACACGAGCTACTTTATCTCTGTCTGGGTTATATTCAAGAACAGGTAATCCAGCCCTTCTCATATCTTGAATAAGAGATTGACCAGATGCTTTTTTCTCAATTATAACAACGTCAGGCTCATATCTATCATACATCTCTTGTGCCGTCATACGCAACTCTGGATATTCTAATCTATCTTTTTTATTTGAAAGTAAAATTAGATTTGGCGTGAGATGTTCTCGACCCATACTATCTACTTGGATGTTTTCAAATATCCCCCAGGTCTGTATCACAGAATAATCAGCAGTTGTTCTAGTAGAAAAAGCTGTATCGTATGTTTGTATAATGAAGTCACAGTCAGGTGGTTCTTCCAGACTATGCCACATTTTAAACCAATCCTTTTTAATTATGCCACCTTCATCTGGTGTTGGGTCTTGCATGTAAAGGGATTGCCAGTACTTACTTCCGTTCTGTGATTTAATTTCTAGTTCATCTTTCTTTAACAGAAAGTCTGGTTTCCATTCAGGGAAGTAAGAAGAACCTACAGGAAGGTCTAGTAGTTCTGCTGATTCCTCATCCAGCCATGCTGGTATTTTTATTACTTCCCATTCATCAATATCTATTTGATCTTCTTGTTCTGAGAATATAGTTTCCTTCTGTCTTTGCTTTTGTGTTTCCAGAAGCCAGCCGCAGATATCATCTTCATGGTATCTCGTGTTAATGATCACGACACTACCATTCGGCATTAAACGTGTCCGTAGACCAGCCGGATACCACTCCTTGATATATCTACGACCAGCTTCTGAAAAGGCATCTTCCTCTGACATAACATCATCAAGGAGAGCTACGTGTGCGCCTCGTCCAGCAATCTGACTTCTAACACCAGCAGCTATATAAACACCGTTCTGGTTTGTCTGCCATTTCCCTGCTGCACGTACATCAGATCGTAGAGTAGTATGGGGAAAGATTTCTTTGTATAGCTCATGGTTCACAATATCACGAACCGCTCTACCAAAGTCTGCCGCTAGTTGGTCAGAGTGAGAGACTGAGAGTATTTCGTGATTAGAATGGTTCCCCATATACCAAGCAGGAAACAGTTTAGAGCAAATAACGGATTTAGTAGAACGGGGAGGGAGAAAGACCATAAGCCTTTTAATCTCTCCCTCTTGTACCTTTTGAAGTTTATTAGCAAGTAATGCAATGTGTCTTCCTAACTTAAAGTCAGCTACAAGAGAAGGGGCAAGCAGCTTAACAAAACAAAGAAAGTCAGACTTAGCTTTAATAATAGCTTGTTCAAATAATTTATCCCTCAATTCACTGTAGCTAGATTTCATGGCTACCTCTAGGTTTACATGTATATAGAACTAGCTTCCAATCTCCCTGTTTATCTTTTGGAAAATTTTCATACCATTGTTTTGTTTCTATACATATCTCTTCTGTTTTAAAAGAAGACACCTCTTGACTAACGCAAGACATACCGTTATAGCATACTGCTAATATAAGAACCCATTCAATCATAACATATTATGAAGATTCATCTTTAGATTTTCCAAGATAGTTAGGTGTTTTATTTTTTCCCACCTTCAACCACTTTAAGTCCAACAATGTCTGCAAGGTCTTCAATATCTTTTTGAATTTTCTCTTCGCTATCCGTATCTGCGAAATGAGCCATTTTAATCTTTTGTTCAGACTTGTCAACAAACATTCCCAAGTGTCTTGCAATCGTTTCCATACTGCGATTGGCGTTGGTGTAATCTTCGTTACCCATAGCTTGGTCATATACTGCTGCAACTTTATCCAATACTTTTTCAGCATTCCAACTCATCCTCCTCATTGCCTCCTCTTTAAGATTTTCTATTCGTCTTTTGATTTTCTTATTATTGTAGAAAAGGTTCTTAGCCATTTGCATAGTTGCTTTATTGTTCTTCCCAGGAGCGTAACCAGCAGATATGTAAGCATGAAATAAATCTCCAGTAGCTACACATTCCATAGCAAATTTTTCTTGTTTAGCTGTCATACCACCAACTACAGCCGATCTACGTAAAAAGTTATTTGGTGGTTTATTTGTATCTTCTAACATTGACGGAACTCTCTTAGCAAAATCTTCTGGTTCATCTGACTTCTCATATTTACGATATCTCTTTGTTCTTCGATTATATTCTTTCCTCATTTGATGAAGGTCTGCACCAGCAGATGGTTTCTTTCTTTGACTAGCAGTAACTCTAATCAATTCTTTTAGGTCTTCTGTTTCCATCTCACAATACATGAGTTGGGCATCCCTATCCAAGCTCTTATCATATTCTTGATGAGTGATAGGTTTATCGTAAACTTTTTTTTCCATAGCTAACCTATTGACTTCTCTTCTATCTTAGCATATAATTATTACTGGATGCCAAGGAAATGGGTCCAAACTTAATCTTTGCTAAACATAAAGGGAGATTTAAAAGATGACTACGCTATTACGACACCCACTTGATTATGTAGATACTGATCTACGTAATACAACTAACCTCATTGATTATATGAGCAACCTGTTCTTTAATTATAAAGATCAATCTACTCAATTTGCAACTATGCCTGTTAAGACTCTTACGAACTTACCGTTCAATGGTGTAAACAGTGACATTGTTCATTACGGTGGAGACTACCTTATAACTGAATCAAATGATGAAGATAAAGATTATATCATCCACTTTGCTCTACCAGGACATAACAAAGATACTTGTGATGTTCTTAAATCAGATAAGTACATTATTGTTAAGTCTAAGAAGAAGGATGACTCAACGTATAGTTTCTATAAGCGGATACCTCTTATTAAAACTACCTATGAAGTACAGACTGTAATCTTCAAAGATGGTATTCTTAGCATTGCTATCAAAGATACAAAGCAAGAAAACAAAGAAGAGGAGCTAGAGATTATCCAACAGTAAACTTAAATTTATCTATTTCATCTTTGAAAGAGTTAGCTACTAGGTCGATAAGTTCATTATCTTGATCATAGTAGTTAGCTCTTTTGTTTTGTAACTCCCTCTTTGTTGGCACACCCCTAAAGCTAGGAAGTGTTGTTTGTGTAACTTTGAATAGCTTATTCAGCAAAGGAGTAGAATCTTCAAAACAAAATACATCCTCTACTTCAGATAACCAGATCATTTGAGAAGTTAGTCTAGGTCCACAGAAAGGAGAGGAATGAAGATAATCATAATCCTTATCTTCTAACATCCACTTCTTAAATCCTCTACTCTTCAATCTATGTTGTTCCTTTACCGCATCCTTTACTTCTCGTATTCCTCTACACCAAGCTACACGATCTGATGGACCTTCCGTAAAGAACTCATACATCTCTATCATGTAATCAAAAGGATTACGAACTATTCCAAAAGTATAGTTCTTATCCCATTCCTCTTTACCAATAGCATACTTAATATCTAATGAATAACAGAAATGATTAGGAAGTATATTCTTTGTTTCGTTATATTGATTTACTTCTATATTCTCTCCCCCTAAAATATAGTATCTAATATTTTGAGGTATAGCAGAAATAATTAGTGGCGTATACACGAAAATAAAGTTGTGTTTTGGATTATGAAAAAACATTTACTTACCCTTACATACCTGAATATCATTTTCAACCATATCGAATACCAAGTCTTTAAACTTATGTTCTGGTTTCCATTCTAATTCTCTTTGAATAAGAGAACTATCACCTAGTAGATATTCAACATCAGAAGGACGATAGAACTTAGGATCAATCTCTATAAGAACTTCACTATTCCCGCCCATAGCTTTCTCATCTAATCCTTCTCCTCTCCATTCCAATTTGATACCAATCTTCTTAAACGCTAGATTACAGAAGTCCTTTACACTATGAACCTCACCTGTAGCTACCACATAATCTTTAGGATGAGGAGCGGTTAACATCATATGCATAGCTTTAATATAATCACGAGCATCTCCCCAATCTCGTTTAGCATATATGTTTCCTAAACGAATAGGAGATTGATTCTTTGCCGTAGCATACTCTGCTACACCCATTGTTATCTTTCTTGTTACAAAATCAATTCCTCTACGTGGTGATTCGTGATTAAACAGAATACCATTAACAGCATGGATACCATGTACCTCTCTGTAGTGTTTAACGGTCTGGAAGGCAGAATGTTTAGCAATAGCGTAAGGAGAGGTAGGCTTAAACTCTGATGCCTCTGAGAGCGTCGTTTCTGAGGCTGTAGCGGCATTGCCGTATAGTTCGGAGGTAGAGGCTTGGTAAAACTTAAAGTTGCCTCTGAAGGCTTCCTTGAGGACTTGGAGAAGGGTAACAACACTAACAGCATTTATCTCATGGGTTAGCGAGGGTATCTTAAAACTTTCTCCTACGTGGCTTTGTGCAGCTAGGTTATAAACTTCTACTTTGTTTCCTAGCGTGTGCATGTAGGAAACAGTAGCCTCTTTAACGTAGCTAACAAAACTTCTTATAGAGCCACTGTCCAGGAAATCCATTGAAGAAATAGTAAGATTAGGATGATTGATTATATTCTTAATATTAGGATTATGTACAAGAGGATAGGATATCTTACGTATTCCTGCGAATACTTTATAATCATTCTCTAGTAAATACTCTGTAAGATAGGAACCGTCTTGTCCCGTCATACCTGTAACAATAGCTATTTTTTGCATATTTTAAATACTCCCATAGGTATCCTAAAAATAAACTAAAGGGGGTGTATTTACAAGACCCAAAATTTTGAAATTTATGTCTGTATATATACGACCTATACAGGTCTAAAAAAAATTCCCCCTCCCCCCCTCCTGGCGAAAAGAACAAAACGTGAACACTCTGGGCAAGAGAACGCCCCGCTCTTAGGCGGGGCGAACCCTTTTAGGCGTTCGGGCTTAGATCAATTTAGAGATATTGATCGAAGCCTTTTTCGGAGCCGCCGCCGTGCCGCGCTTTTTGCGACCCTGGGCGGTTGGCACGATTACACGGCCCTTCGAGATAAAGGCTGGAACCTCAACCTTGCCATGCTGCATTGTGCCTTCGACCAGATAAGGCAATCCAAAGTAATCGCCTTCGCCGGTAACTTTCAGATCGGAAACATTACACTCGAAAGTGAGGGTAACTTTTCCGGTTCCTGCTATCGCCTTTTGTTCGACCGGCGATTTAGTCTTTACAGTTTTTCTAGCCATGACGGTTTATCTATCCTTTTGTCTGGCTGTTAATGTCTCGCGGTTCGTCCGCTCAACTGATTATGATAATCGTCTTTGATTGTGGCAAGAATAAGGCACAATTACCTGGTGGTATTTCACACAGTGAAACGCCATAAGCTCTATAAATTATATGGATTTTCACGCATATATACACGATTTACCGACACGCTTGCGGCAGGGCGGCAATAGTTTTTATATATGTTATACGATTAACCGACGAGAACATTAGTAGAACTCTAGGATTTACCGACAAGAACATTAGGGGAACAAACCGTGAACAAAACATGAATACTCGTTGGAACAAAACGTGAACGGGCAGAACATTCCGGGAACATATGGGGAACATTACTTAGTAATACAGTATATATCGTATAAGTTGTTGTAATTATTACATAAGTTGTACCGATAAGAGGAGAAAATATCTCTTCTTGTTTTTATTATGCTGGTATTTCCCTATAACTACTACATTACAAATACAATTTATATAAGTACTTCAATAGTACTAACTGTTAATAACTATACATATAACAATAGTATCATAGTTAAATCTCAAACTATTTATCCGTATAACCTATTGAAGTTATTAAGTTAATTATAGAAACAAATGAGTAATGGAGAAGGGAATAGGGTATATAATATTATTTATTATTATTGTTATTATCATTATTATTACCTATTACTAGGCCGTTTCGATGCCCAAATCGTAGGCTGGAACGACTCCAGACAACGCCGCAAGCCCTTGAAATCGCTGGGAAAAATCACGGCGCTTGACAGCCGGGGCTGGATCGGCTAGGCTCCCAAATCGAGCGGAGATTTGTATATATAATTATTTATATATAATCTCTTAGGCCCATCCTTTTTATAAAGGAAACATCATGTATACATATGGATATACAGCCGTAACAACTTACGATGAGAATGATTTTATTATTACTCATCTAATTTTTGATACCTATACACAAGCTATAGATCATATTGAAGAACGTGGTATTAAAGTAGGAAATACTGCGGAGGGTGGATTTGGTACAGATGTTACTATCAAATCTGTAATAGTTAAGCGGCATTGAGGAGTAATACTATGTACAGCAATAGTCTTAGATATGTTACTTCTATTACTGAGTTTGAATACAACGTCATGTTGGATGTTTATAAAAAATATCCAGGACTAGTAAAGTTCTCATATGTAGAAGAACCTGTTGATGAACTAGATTATTATAGCTTATGGGTTGGTAATGAAACCCAATTCAAAAAAGTTATTAATGATTATTGGATGGAGAAGCTCAATGGCTAAAGCTAATTTGCATAACATGTTCATTGCACCTTTGGAAGATCGTAATATAACATTGGAAGATGTATCAGAAATAGTAGACCCTTGGACACAATATGTTTGTTCAATACTTGATGAAGATAATCTTCCTAAATCTAAAAGGCTTTTCTTTTACAAACGTTCAATGGCCGATATGAATGATCCAAATTACAATGGTGATCCTGATAAAGATACCATAGCAGCATTTGCTTATGGATTATCTTTATCTTTGTTTAAGGGGAAAAGTAATGACTGACAATACATGTTTTGGCTGGACAAATTATGCGACGTGGCGTATTTACAGCGAAATATTTAACGGATGGAAAACGAACGGACAGGAAGTATGTGAAGAAAGTGTTCATGATGTTGTAGAAGGCTTGGTTGAGATATCTGCACCGGATGGATTAGCGAAAGACTATGCTATGGCGTTTCTAGGCTATGTAAATTGGAAAGAAATATCGGATCATATTAACGAAGAAAACGAGGAGTAATACTATGAAGAAAAGAATTGTTCATGTTAATCAACATGTAATTAAACTTAATCGTAAGCATAACAAGAACGCTCGTCCTCTTACTTGTAAAACTTATAATCAAAATGAATATGCTTATGAAGTAGAACTTACTGGAACTGGTAAAGTAGTATATCGTCCTAGTAAACCCTTGTCATGTGGCGCACAAGTATGGATTGAAACATATGATCCTATTATTCTAGATGGAGAAAAAAAGTTATGAGTTTAGACCCAGTATCCCAAGGAAAACGGGAAGATATGATAGAAGATATTCATTATCATATGGAACAAGTAGATGTACATGATGATCTATTAGATGTAGCTAGGGATATAGTATCTTCTGCTTTTTATATAACTCAAGCAGAGGGATGTGGTTTTGATTCTGCTGAGTTTGATAATTACGGTTTAGTATTAATGCAACAACAACTACAAAAGATGATAGATAAGGAGAAACTAAAATGATGTTATCTGAAACAACTCTTAGAACTGATGGTTCTGTTGTCTTATGGGCTAAAGCAGATTCGGTATTACATAAACATCAAATAGATAACTATTCTAGTGAATGGATTATTGTCGATGTATTCCCTAACCAAGTAGACATGGATAGCTTTGATGAGTAATGATTTTCTAAATGATTTCTTTTCTGAAATACATACAGAAACAATGCCAGAAGTTGATCCTAATGGTAAGATGTTTATTATTAACAAACTTAGTAAAGGTAAATGGCAAGCTAAGTATTCTGATGGATCAACTAAGATATTCAAAACCTTAAAAGAAGCTAGAAGGAGTGGACACCCATGATAACTGATGCTGAGATTATGAGATTACATAATATTAAACATATCTTTAATCATGTAGTGTTAGATAGGGTGTTTGAACTACGTCCTGATTTGTTTAGTAAAGATAATGATCCTGGTATGCGTACTATGTTCTTAGAGAAGTGTACTAAACAATGGTCAGATTTAATGAATGGAAGGAGATTTGATGATAGATAATCCTTTTAGTGTTGAACGTAACCCATCACAAGCATATGCTGTATATGTTAATCCTACTGATGGTTCTGAAAACAAAATCATTAGAGTTATTAATGATGATAAATGGTTAGTAGCTGTTAAACATATATGGGATGATGATTACAGTATAAAGGAGATGAAATCAGATTATATAAAACAATACCTATACATGATCGAATCAACTAATGAATGGACTAAACGATATGCATCTTAATCAACTTGAAACAGCTATAGTTCTATGTTCAATATCTATTACTCTTACACTTATTTTAGTAGGAATGTAGATGACCATAGTTTATGTAGTACTCAAACAAATCTGTATCATTCTTGTATGTGTTACAGTTCTAATGCTTATATCTTAGGAGATGCTATGAAAATATATGCTTACAAAAATTATGATGATATACCAGCTAGTATATCTGATTATGTTTTATCTGTAACAGATGCAGATAATATTGTAGAAGTATCCATTGAGGACATAAATAGTTTCCTTAATGATCAAGAAGTCTACCATGAATATTCAATTCAAACAGAAGGAACTAAGTAAGATGAATAACATTGTTAAATTCAATCCCGTACTGGACGCAACTCGTGAAATCTTTAAGCAGTCTATTGCTAACAGCCCATTAGATTTTCAAGTATCAACTGATGGTATATTATTAAAGCGTCACAAAGATTTAGTACCAGAATGTTCAGATAAGAAAGCTGTTATCAAACATGATGATGATGGTAATCCTGTTGATTGGTGGGTAGTTGGTAGTGATTATCATGTTAAATCACACAACAAATACTTTGGCGAAATACATAATGCACTACTAGATAATATCGAACCAGCCCATCTAGAAGGGGTAGAGATTGATACTAGGTCTAGTAGAGGTGGACGTTGGGGGATGCAACAATTCGTATTTCCTAATGTTAATATCCCTATCGAAACAAAGACAGGACATAATACTACTATTCATATGCGTATTAATACCTGGACAGCATTAGATAGCATGACTGCTAACAATTATATCGTTGGTGCATATGACGGATTTTGTACTAATGGTATGGTGTTTAGTCAGTTAGGTGCTGATGGCTATACGAAACGATACAAGCGTAATACAAAAGGTTTTGACTTAGCTACCTTTACTGCTGATCTTATTGATTCTGTAGAATATTTCTATCGGCAATCAAAAGAGTTTCAACAAATGGCAGATAGTTCCTTGGCTCTATCACAAGGTATTGAATTTATTAAGAATGTTAAATCATTCTCAAAAGCTAAAGAGAAAGCTATGATAGAGTTATACACTAGGGAAGTAGCAGACCGTGGACCTAATGTGTTTTCGCTACATAGTGCATTGACTAATTACTCCTCACATAGAAACGATGATTTGTTCCGTACTCGTAAGACAAAACATGAGGATGTAGAAGCAGAGATATTGCTTAAACGTGAGGAAGAGATTATAAATGTAATCAATACTCAACAGTTTCAAAACTTAATAGCAGCATAATGAAAGGCTTGGATGGTTAATCTTGTGAGGATGCTTGGCAATATGGCGCTAGCCAGTCTTAGCGGCATCCTACCCCTAAAACACAAGAAGCTTATTAGGGTAAGCTAACGTAAGGTTCGATTCCTTACCCTTTCACCTAATA
>JAAOEI010000201.1_pt1 | contig 24547 bp, 24 predicted proteins | sample 7059261 | NCBI WGS metagenome assembly JAAOEI01 (sample SAMN14008812, study PRJNA610033) | viral metagenome | isolation source: viral particles filtered from seawater | place: China: Hangzhou Bay, Yangshan Deep Water Harbour | collected 2017-10-31 | reverse complement strand
ACGATATCCGCATAGCGGTAGTGAGTTGATCGGTATTCGACGTTACACGTATTGCATGATATCGTTTTAACCTCATTGTCTGGTACGGGTAAGTCGTCAAGTGCGGTTGGGATGCCTTTATTTTTCATAGTCTCCGTCTTCTCCTTGCATGATTTGCGCGTAGGCTTGATCTCTTTCATATGCCAGGCATTCGCGGCATAAATCGGTCTCTTCTATGCTCGTTGCGTTGTCTTCGTCCCTAAATAGTTTTTCGCATCCTTCACATTCGAGGGTAAATAATGGCTTGTTTTTCATTGGTAGTATCCTTCCGGGTTATAGGTTTTGAGCATGATGAAGCCATTGTCCGTATTACTAACTTCTTCGGCGTTAAATCCGATACGGATATTCCCGTTTACGCCATCAACGGTTACCCAATACCATTTTGCAGGTTCGTTATAACAGAGTGTTTCACTAATCGAAAAACGGCCGTTGATGACTGTTACGGGTTTACCGACTAATTCTTGTAGTTGATCGTTCATGACGTGCCTTCTATTCGGTTGCTTTAACGGTGACTTTGCGTATGTCAACGTAATTGTTGGCTATCAATTAGTTACGGGGGGTAGCAGGGAAACCCTTTTCTAGGCTTAATAATATCTTTCTTCGCCTAAAAGGCGCCAGTATTCCCCATCGTAGGATTCACAGCCTTTTATGTATCGGTACTCGTCTCGCGTGACGGTACGTATTCCGTTTTTTGAATAACATTGGCTACCGTCGGTGTAGTGTACGTCGCTGACGGGTAGTCCCTTGGTTAAAAGAGAATTCTGGTGTTCTCTATCGTCGCATCGGTATAGACTCCACGTGTTTGCGAATCCTTCGCTAGTACTACTCCGGTAGTCGTTGATTGCTATGTAGTATTGCATGATGGCCTCCTATTTGGTTTGGGGTTTTAATAACACTTCTTCTATTAACGATTTAATTTTCGATTTCGGGACTGTATTTTCGATTTCGGTTTCTAGATCTCGGAGCTGGGTTGCGATATCAAATAGCCTGTTTTTAATCGATGTAGGAGGATAACCGTCAGCGTATGCTTGATCGTCCAGTTCTCTAATCATGCCGATCCGGCAAATCATTACACGAGCGTCGTCTATCAATCTCATTATTTCGATTTTTTTTGTGTCTTCCATGATGGTCTCCTATTTGGGTTTTGGTTTGACGGTGACTTTGCGCATGTCAACGTAATTGTTGATATTGAGTTAGTTACGGGGGGTAGCAGGGAAACCCTTTTCCTGGGTTATTTTTTTTCGATCATTAATTTTTCAGCCCATTTAAGCCGCTTTACGGCGTTATAGCCGTTATTTGTGTACAGTCCCCAAGTTTTATTGATTGGGGTTACTGCATCAAAATTAGGATCATTTACGGTGTCCATATCGGCGTATAGCGTGTACGCCTCAATGTAAGCATACCGATCTCCTATCTCGTCATTGAATTCTTTTATTTGATCTTCGACGGCCAGTAGTAATGCTACTCCTTCACCATGGTTTGCTGATTTGTAGTAGCTATATTTTTTCCATGATTCTTCGAGTGCTCGTTTCATATTGATCGTGTTCATGATGTGCCTCCTATTTGGTTTTGGTTACGTGTTGTTCTTCTACTAATTATTATACCATAAAAACGGTACTATTCCACCCTTGTGTCGCAAATAACTACACAAAAAGATCGAAATGTCGTGAAAAACATCTCTTTTTATTTGCAAAGCGCGAATAATCTTCGTAGGTTTGTTTTATGAACGCCTTGCAACCGTCAAAGCCTAGAAAAAGAATAGGTAAGCTCAAGATAACCAAAAAAGATCTTGAACGCATAGAAGAGCTCGCCTACAATAAAGGCAACTACGTACAATTTGCCGCATACCTTGAAATACATCCAACGTCGTGGTACGATGCTATTAAAAAGTTTCCCGAACTAGAGAAGGCGGCTGTTCGTGGGGAGGAACGCGACAAAGAGGAACTATTCGAGGAGTTGCGGTTTTTACAGAAAAATAATCAAGTCCCGCCCGGTGTGCGATTAAAAGCGATATGTTTTCAACTCGAACGTAGGCATGGATGGGTAGTTGACGGTGAACAGAATCAAGGACGGGCGCAATACAAAGGCACGATTAATAACGATAATCGACAAATAAGTCTGTCAGTCGTCATACACGGAAACGACGGAAAGGTGCGAAAGCTATTCGAAGATGGGGGCTCCGCAGATCTACGAGAGTGCTTTACACGGAAACCGATTATTCCCGCTTCTTTGCAACAACCGGAAGCCGATCGTAGTATTTGAGGGCGGTAGCCGCTCGGGCAAGACATTTACGATCATTGAGGCGTGTATACTTTACTGCCTCTTTAACGAGCACATAGTCGTTCGTTCGTTTCGTCGTAACATGAGGACGGCAAAGCGCAACGTTATGGCCGACTTTGTGTTGATTATGCAGACAATGTTCCCGTGGGAATGGGACCGTAAGAATTACAATTCGACCGATGGCGTTTATCGATTCAGTAACGGCAGTATTTTTTGCGTAGACGGTACGGACGATATCCATAAGCTCCGAGGTCTACGACAACACATTGCGCATCTTAATGAGGCCGTGCCCGAGATCGGCTACATGGCATGGCAGGAAATAAACAAACGTACGGAGTGGTTTCGGTTCATTGATTTCAATCCATCGATGACGAAACACTGGGTGTTCGAAAGCATCTTAACGAGGCCAGAGGATCATTTTCACTATGAGCATAGTACCTTCCGAGACAATCCGTTTTGCCCGGAAACCGCTAAAGCGGAAATCATGGGATACGAACCGACTCCCGAAAATATCAAAGCGGGAACAGCGGATTGGTGGCAATGGCAAGTATACGGCCTTGGACTTCGTGCTCGTATGCCTGGCTCGATTTTTACCAATTGGGGTATTACTAATTTTTGGCCTGAGCGTAGGGCGTGCGAGCGATGGTGGCTCGGTCTCGACTTCGGATTCGTCAATCCAACTGCACTTATCGAGGGATGTTTGTTCCAGGACCAGTTGTATCTTCGACAATTGGTATACGAAACCGGATTGGTCACCGCGAAGCCGCTCGATCCGACAATACCTTCCCTTGTTCAACGGCTCGAAGAGTTGGAAATACGTAAGCAGGACAAAATCTGGTGCGACCAGGCCCACGCAACACAAATTGCAGAGCTCAAGGCTGCCGGATACGGAGCGGTTGGAGCGCCTAAATCGCGCGGCGAAAACGGCGACCTACATACCATCGCAAGTATTAAACGGTTCCGGCAGTATTACATTAATATTCATATCGCCAGCCAGGATCTACAGACTGAAATTGAAAACTGGCGACTGGAAAGCGATCCGCATACCGGAGAGCTTACCGACACGCCGGTCGATGAATTCAATCACGGACTCAAAGCCGCGATGTACGGGGGATTCCACGTCTTGCCGTTATCACCGTCACAAATCGCGGAAAAGTACAAAAACGTTGTGCAAAATCGGAGTAATCGCCGCAATATTTCACCACTCCGATCCGTATCAAATCGACACGACCGGAGCACTCGACAACAAGTATTATTTAATTTAACCGGAGGGAGATAAAATGGCGGAAGCCGTACCGATAGCGATTGGACTTTTTGCGGGTGGAGCCGCGGCGGGAGCAACGTCAAGTTTGCTTGCGAAAGAACCCGAAACACCTTCACCGCCCGCGCCAGCCGCACCGCCCGCAACGCCTGCAACAATTGGCAATACCGCGAAGCGAGCACGGCGTCGAGCGCGTGACCGGTTTAACTTTGACGATACGGTACTTGCGGGGGATAAACCCGTGCCGGATGTGTCGGAAAACACGACAACCTTGTTGGGGTTTTAGGTGGAAGTAAAGGTTAAATCTGAATATTATATTGGCGTAGATCCGGGATTTGGATCTGGTGTTTTTTATTACGCGCTACCGAAAATTGAAATCGTAGGAATTGTGGATGAACAGGTAGAAAGCGATAAAGAAAAAGATCGTTTGGCAGGATTAGAAGAGGCCGTAGCGATGGCGATGGTAGGTAAATGAAAACTAAGCCTAAATCGAGACCTAAGATAAATGAGCCTGTCTCAACTGGCTTGTCGCGTCGGGTTATTCATACATCAAATGGCGGACTTATCATAAATGGTTGGTGGGTTTTTGGGTTGGGGAGGCATGATGATAACCAAACGGATAATATCTGTGATTGTAAGAATGGTGTTGTTCATTTATGTGGGAATATAGTGTAGATGACTAAAAAAGGCGAACAAATACTAGACAGGCTAGAGTCGTTAAAGGCGAATCGGCATAACTTCAATTCGCTGGCTCAAGAATGCTATGATTGGATCGATCCGACCGACGGCGACGTGATTTACCGGCGTAGCGACGGCGAAGATCGTCATAGCGATATCTACGATCCAACGGCCGGTGAAGCCCACGAAAAGTTTGTGGCGGGCATGGCGGCTAACATTACTCCCCCGGACACGCGGACAATTGAAATATCGAGCGACAAAGATTTTCTCAAGGAAGACGAGATATCCACGCGCTACTTTAATATCGTTTCTAATGTGTTTAACCGCGCTCTAGCAGCGAGCAATTGGTCTATGGCCGCACCGCTCGCGTATCATGATATGGGGATTACGGGTACGCCGCGCGTTATGATTATGCCCGACCCCCGCGGCGGATTTCAGTTCGAGAATTATCACTATTCAAGCACCTGGATTGCGGAGAACCATTTGGGCGATGTCGATACGTTATGCCGGGAATTTAGGCTAACCGCTAGACAGGCCGTACAAAAATGGCCGAACGGGAATTTTAATGACCAGCTACGCCGTGACGCCTCCGACCCGAAGCTGATGGAAAACGAATATTGGTTCGTTCATGAGGTCGTACCGCGGCAAGACCGGAATCCGGGCAAACTAAACAAATTAAATCTTCCCTGGTCGAGCACTTACGTAATGCGTGATGAGCGGATTATCGTAGACGAGGGCGGATTTCGTGAACAGCCGTTCGTTGCGCCTCGATTCTTTAAGAATCATAACGAGGTTGAAGGGCGTTCGCCCGCGATGCGAGCACTTGCGAATGTCAGTATGATTAACGACATGATGGCTACTTTGATCCGGCGCGCGAATCAGGACGCCGACCCGCCCTTGATGACACCCGACGAGGACGTGTTGGCAATGGATACAAGCCCCGGATCTGCTTTTGCTTACAATCCCGCCGACGGTGTGATACCGCAATTCTTAGAGCTTCGCGGACGTTATGATTTGCCGGAATGGGTAGTCCAGCGCTACGAAAAAGCGATCCAGAACGCGTTTTATATGGACTTTTTCGCCATGATGTCTACGCTTGACCGTGATATTGAGCGGACAGCGTTTGAAATTGGTGAGCGCTTAAAGGAAAAAGTAGACCTATTGAGCGTGGTGCGTGGTCGCTTAAAGCGTGAATTTCTCGATCCGGCGATGACGCGTTGCGTTAATATCCTACATCGCCAGGGGTTATTGCCTCCTATGCCTACTGAGGTGCGGGACAATCCGGGCTTCGAGTTTGAGTATCGTGGTCGGTTGGCTATCCTTGCGAAGTCATTGGAGGTCAGGCACGTTACGCAATTCCTAAACTCCGCGATTCCGTACATAGAAATTTGGCCGGATATGGCGGACAACGTTGATGCGGATCTCGTCATGCAACAGCTAGCCGGTGCGTGGAATGCTACGAGCGTTACGCGTGAGTCGGGACAGGTATCGCAAATACGGCAACAACGTCAAGCCGCGATTGACCAGCAAGCGATGGCGGATCAGTTTGAACAAGCAACCAAAGGTGTATCAAACTTAACCAAAGGCGCGGAAGCCAATAGTCCACTACAAAACCTGAAGGAGCTAGCATAATGCCAGACGTAGAACAATTAGAGAGAGTAATTAACAGTGTACGGTCACTCAATAAATTTGCTGTGGAAGTCAACAATAGACTCGAAAAACTTGAGAAAGCCGCGAGCAAGTCAACCAAAACCGGCAAGTCAACCAAAACCACTAAGTAAGGAAAAACACGATGGCTCGGAAAAGTGTAGAAGAGAATAAACAAGTATCTGATGCAATGCGGTCCAGGCGGGAAAAGGCGAAGCGTGTACAGGAATTAGGCGTTGACCCGGACAACCTAGCGCCACCAATTGAGGGACCGGACCCGGCCTCGCAGCCGATTGAATCGAAATACGAGATTCGTCCGATAGTTACTATCACCGGGCGGAACATCAAAGCTCACGACTTTTCGGGGGCGATCATGATTCAAGCGCAGTGGGAATCGTTTAACGAGGACGAAGTGCCGTTAGTGGTCGAGGACGTTTGCGACAAGTGGCCACCGAACCGGAAAAAGGTTAAAACGGTATTACAGAAATTGGCGTCTATGGTGGTTTCGTGAAGCCTAAACCGAGTCCTAACCAGGGTCGGAGGGGCGTTAATTATCGGGTAAAGCGGATGCTTAACCGCTTATTCTCGTTTGTGTACCGGAAAGCGGGACAAGATCAGATAGTATTGTTCCCTTTCCAAGGCCGTCACCCGGATAAGCGCGAAATGCACAAGATATACAAGCGCTTCTTCGATCAGAATAACCTCGATGCGCTTTTGATCCTTGAGGATCTTGCAATTGAGGCGGGATTCATGGCGGCCAATCCAAAGTTAAGCGGCGTGCAAGAGGGCAAGCGAGCGCTCTTTTTGTACATACTTAAAACCGCAACGGTAGACCCATACTATTTTCAGAAAAAAGAACCGTTCCCATTTGTCGGGGACATTGAAAAAGTAACGAATAAGGAGATTTGAGAATGGACCCAGCAGGTACAGCTAGCAACGTCGCTACTCCTCCACCGGGAGCAGGGCAACCAGGGCAACCAGGGCAACCGAGTACGCCGGATAATTCCGGGGTAGTCATAACGACAAATCCCCCTAAGTTTATCCCGCCAGCGGAAACGTCGGGAACGGGCCCAGGAATTACCACAAATGCGGATGAGGGTGCCAATATCCAACCCGGAAAGCCGGAAGGTCGGCCGACGATAGGCAGTACGCAGCCTCCTGGGACGCCTGGGACGGATAAATCCGAGTCGGACGCGATAGACATAAAGGCGATATTTGGCGAAAACAACGCGCTAGCCGACGGATGGGGTAACATACTCGCTGAAAAGCTCGGCGACGATCCTCGCGCGGAAATGTTTAAGGACAATGAGACTCTTAAAAACATTAAGGACATACCCACTCTTGTTAAGGCGTTTCTTGACAACAAGGCCGCGGTAGGTTCTGAAAAGGTTGCGAAGCTCGGAGAAAACGCAACGCCGGAACAGGTATCGCAATTCTACGCCGACGCAGGGCTAAAGCCGAAAAGCCCGGAAGACTACGTGTTTAACTCAAAGGAAGGTTACGAGATATCCGAAGAGAGACAGGCGGAATTACGTAATATGTTCTACGAGGAAAACATGTCTCAGTCCATGGTGGATAGGCTGGTCGCGCACCAGGAAGGAATGATAGAAAAGCTAAATACGGACGCGGAAAATGCACGGAAGATCCGTACGTCTGAGACCTCCGAAGCGTTAGTCAAACAGTGGGGAAGCGCTCACGACGAGAATGTCATGAAAATGAATAACTGGCTCAATGAGACCGGAGGTATGGAGTTTTTTGAGTCCAACATCCCGTGGAATCAGAACGCCAAAGCGATTACGTGGTTTAAGGACCGAGTCATCGATCACGTTAGCGAAGAGCTCGCGACTATCGGACACCAGGAAACCATGAGTTTTAACGATGCGGAAAGCGAGCGAAAGAAAATATTCAGCGACCCGAATCACCCGTTACACTCGAAGTGGTTAACGCAAGATCCGGTAGCGATGAAGCGGGTTGAAAGTCTTTCACAACAAATCGTGCGACATAAGAAAGCAGCGGGGGCTAATCGATGAAAACACTTACTTGGACCGGATCGAACCTTGCAGAAATAAAAATGTGGGGCGAACGTGAATTTGAAAAGCTACGAAAAAAAGTTAAAACATGTAATAAGAACCCGTTGGCAATATCGCGAACCAAAAAGGGTACGCTCGTAATTGACGACGGAAAACATTTCCGAATCTTTTGTATTGGCGATATCGTCGAACTCGGTCAAATTTACTTATATCGACGGTATCAAAATCTTAGGTCTTTACCGAGTTAAGTAACTCGGATTAACTAACCACCAATCGGGGGGATTCTTCGCCATTTGGCGGACCCTCCCCGACATACCGACCCGCATTGCGGATTCTCGGACTGTCATTGGTAACACACAATAACAGAAAGGGAACTGCAATGTCAGAGCAATTTGGAGGCATAGAACTCCACTATATTGACGCATTCCATGAGATGGCATACCTTCGCGCGCAGCAATTGGTAGCCGCTCACATGGGAAAAGTTCTTGTCCAACGCGGTACGGCCGAAAATGAGTATTTTCAGCAAGTAGGTCGAACCGAATGGATCGAGACGAATGCGCGATTTCCCGACACGCCTGAGCAGGACGTTGAACACTACAAGCGGCGCGTTGTACCCTCTTGGTATCAATGGGGTAAAATGCTTTCCCGTTTCGATACGGCGCAAATGCTCATGAATCCGCAAGGTAAATACCTATTATCCGCTTCCGGCGGGTATGCGCGACTCATCGATACAAAGATGATTACCGCCGCATTAGGTAATGCCACCGTGGAGGACGTGAACGGGACTACCTCAACCGTAGCCTTGCCAACGACCCAAAAAGTCGGTATCCAGGTTGGCACGACCGCTTCACCGGCGGAAGATGTCAACATGAACGAGGCAAAGGTACGTCGCGCTAAAAAAATCATAATGGAAAACGAGGTCGATCTATCCGACCCGCTGAATAAGCTGTACGGGTTTATGACCCCAGCCGCTTTCTTCGACGGACTCTTAGGTCAAGATCGCGTAGCTTCCAGCGATTTTAACGGCGACAAGCCTCTCGTGACCGGCGAAATGACTGCTAACTGGATGGGTATCGAATGGATTATTTCGAACCGACTCCCATTTGATACGGGTAGCACAACGGACCGCAAGTGTTTTATCTACTGCATGAGCGGACTAGGTCGTATCGATTGGCAATCACTAACAACCCTCACCGGGCAACGGACCGATAAATCCTTCACGCAACAGTTGTACATGGAGGCTATGCACGGTTTTACCCGTTTGGAGGAAGAAAAAGTGGTCGAAATTATGATCGACGAAACCGCTAAACCTACAACCAATTCTTAATAAAGGGGATTATCATGTCATTTATGAGCAATGACCCGGTTTTCGGGCATGAAACCATATTCGGCCAATCCCAAGCGATGCAGACGCCTTTCGAGGAGTCCAGTACGCAAAAACACGGAATTGGTCAAAAATTAGTCGTTCGGCGTAACAATCATACGTTCGTTTATCGATACTGTAAGGTTGGCGCGTCCGGTGTTTCTCGTGGTCAACTAATGCAAATGCCCGCGTCCGTAGCAAATCATACCAACATTGCCGTTGGTGGCGCTGTTGCGGCAGGTAATCGAGTTTTTGATATTAGTACTACGTTAAGTACAACCCTAAGCGCGAATCAATATGATGATGGATTTTTTCACATCAATGATGCCGACGTAGAAGGTTCGTATTATCAAATTAAGAAACACACGGCGACGACTACGCCGGAAATCACGTTGTACGATCCTCTCGACGAGGCATTAGTGACAACGTCCGAATTCAGTCTAACCCCTAACCCGTGGCGCGATATTATCGTGTTGCCGACTACTACGACCGGAATGGTCGTTGGTATTCCGCGCATTGATTTGACCGCCTCGTATTACGCGTGGTTACAGACTGCCGGACCTTGCGCTTGTCTTGTCGATGGTTCCGAAACGTTGGTTGCGGGCGATCCCGTTGGTGTACCGCATACTGCGGCGACTGCGGGTACGTGTGGATTGGTGTTGACCTTCACATTGACCGAAGGCACTCCGAACGTTATCAACGCGCTCACATTCAAAAAGGCTTTGGGTACTGTGTTAAAGGCGAATGCCGCGACAGAGTACGCATTAATTAACCTTGAGATTGATACAGCGGCGTAATTAAAAATTGTAGGGGGGACGCGTAAGTTGCTAGCCGAGCCCAAATTTGCGTTGAACCCCTACATATTTAATCGAGGTTTACATGTCCACAAAAACTGATGTTTGTAACCACGCACTAGCCTTATGCGGCCAGGCACCACAACAAAGTTTCGATCCGAGCGTTAAACATGTGTCCGTGCGCCGGTGCAACGAGTATTGGGAGCGTGCGCGTAGAAAAGCGATGTCGAAATATCGTTGGCGTAATTTGATTACTCAAGTGGCGCTTGCCGAAAGTCCTACCGCTCCACTTTTCGGGTACACGAAGTCCTATCTATTACCGGCCGATTGCTTACGGCCTTTGAATCTACAGTATAAAGATCAGCAATGGTCACGGCGCGGAAGCGTAATACATACCAATTACGCCGGGGCGAAGCTCGAATACATCCGGGACACGCAAAACCTGGGTGAGCTTGACGAGTACACGCTAGACGTTATGGGCTACACGTTGGCCGATTATATTGTTGTGCCTCTTCTTGGACCGGAAAAAGGCCGCAAACTTGCGAGAGAATTGCGGAAGGAATTGCGGGAGGATGTATTGCCGGAAGCGCGTAAGATCAACGCAATTCAACGTCTCGAATCCGATCACCTAAAAGTCAATCAGACGTCCTGGCAACGCGCTAGGCGTAATCGATATTCATCCAACAGAATAGCGGGACCGCAGGTACTTTAATGGCCGAACTGATAAAGTTTTCACATAACACCGGTGAAGTAGACCCGCAGCTACTTGGCCGCGTGGACTTCGCGCGATACTTCAACGCGGCGTTGCGGATCGAGAATTTTATGATTACGCCGTATGGAGGTCTCGAATTTCGAGCGGGTACTCAATTCGCCAATGAGGTCAAGGATTCCAGCGTAAAGACTAAAATCGTTCCGTTCGTCTTCTCGGTCGATATCACCTATTTCTTAGAATTCGGCAACCTCTATATCCGATTCTATCGCGACCGGACGCAACTTGAGTCGGGCGGATCGCCCTATGAAATCGTATCACCTTACCAGACCGCCGACCTCGACGAGCTACAGTTTTTCCAAGCGCATGACGTGATGTATATCATTTCGCCAGACCATAAGATTCGCCTACTCTCGCGCCTGGGCGATACGAATTGGACGTTGGCGGAGGACGATATAAAGAATGGTCCGTTTATTGATAAAAATTCAGATACGACACATACCTTGAGCGTATCATTTCCCGCCTGGGCTACCGGACAAACGATAAAGATCAATGATACACGTAAGGTTCTAGGGGCGAATAAGTTTGCCAATTCTTACTCGCCCGTCAACTTGAATTACACGGCGGGACCGCCTGGAAATTCTGCCGTTGATAATGGCGATGGAACTGTAGATATTCCTAGCGTAGCGCATGGTCTTACGGCGGGAATGTATGTCCAATTTCTTGATACGGTAAATTACACCGGACCGGTTTATCTAGTTGAGACCGGTACGACTGCCGATCTTATTCGAATCACCGAAACCTATATGCCGGAAGTGTTCAGCGCGCCCGATCAATTTCAGCGGGTAGCCGTACCGGTCGATAAAGGTGGGGGATTTGTTGGAATCCCTATCGATGCACATGGGGTAGCCGACGATCAACATGTAGAGTTCACCGGGTGGGTGAATTATAACGGAACGTTTCGCGCGCACGATACGAGCACGACTAACGAACTTGTTATTGCATCGCCGTTTGTTCTGGAATACTTAGACGGAACGGAAAAAATAAACAAAGCCGATTACTACACGTCATTGACGAATCATACGACCGGCACAGCGAACCCGACTCCTCCCGGAAATACAACGGATTGGGAATCTACTATTGCTTTCACGGGCGAAGGGGCAACGATTACATCAAATACCGCACTATTCGAATCCGGTCATGTTGGTTCGTTATTCCTTATTACACATCCGAGAAGCCAGGAAGGTATGTCAGGACGCGCGGGAATGAACTATATTTTTCCTGCTCAGATTGTACCGAAAAATACAGCCTGGAGCATGATAACATCGGGAACCTGGGAGGGTACATTAAACATTGAACGTCGGGCGCTAAGCAAAACGAATCACGCGTGGCAAGTAATACAGCGGTATAAGTCCGATACGTCACCGAATGGGCGAAATGTTTCTGTAAATGAAATTGAGATCGACGACGATGCGTTATATCGCATTAACTTTGTAGAGCGTCTAGCCGGTACGCTTGTTGTCGATTTTAATACCGATAATTATTTCATAGATGGGATAATAAGGATTGAAACGTTTAATAGCGATACTTCCGTAACGGGTACGATTTTACGACCACTAGCCGACATTATATCCACTGATGATTGGGCGGAAGGCGCGTACAGCGACGTCAAGGGTTGGCCGCGAGGTGTCGGATTTTACGACAAGCGACTAGTTACAGCCGGTCCAAGCGGGAATCCCACAAAAGTCTATACCAGTAAGTCGGACGACTATAACAATTACGAGACCGGTACGCTTGCCGACGATGCAATTATACGTCGTTTAGAGGGGGACCGAATCAATCGTATTCAATGGGTTATCGGTGTGGATGATTTAGTTGTTGCTACAGCCGGGGGTATTTGGCGTGTCGGAAAAGCCGACCTTGCTAACCCTATGAGTCCAACAAACGTAGAAAGTTTTAAGCAGAACAACGACGGATCAGACCCAATACAACCGTTGTTTATATCGAACGCGGTGATTTATGTCTGTTATAAAGGATGTCGCGTCTTGGAACTATTGTATCGAGGTGACACGCTTCGATACGGTTCGCGCGATTTGTTCAACGTTTCCCGGCACTTTACCGAAGATTATGCCATTACTCATTTATCATTCATCCAGGAGCCGTACCCTATTATCCTTGCGCTTAGAGCGGATGGGCAAATTGTCGTCGGCGGATACAAGCGGGATGAGCAATTCATGGGGTGGGGAAGATGGATAACCAACGGTGAAATCGAATCTGTTGCGACGACGCCGGGCGATCCCGAGGACGAAGTTGCGTTTATTGTTAAGCGAACGATTGACGGCAACGTAAAGCGCTACGTAGAGTTTAAGCGGCCGCAACGGTACGGGTACAGAGATATTAAGAACGCGTGGTATCTCGATAGCGCCTTGGAATTTGACGGCGGCGCATCTGTAGCGATAACCGACATATCGCAAGCTGTTCTAGCAACGGTTACGTCCAATGCTCACGGGCTATTGAACGATCAGTTTGTCCGAATCGAAAATGTTGTAGGCATGATTGAAGCCAATACGGTGTGGCAAATAGTATACATCGATGCGAACAGCTACAGCCTAAAAGATCCCGATACTGGCACACCAATAGACTCTACATCCTGGACCGCGTACACCTCCGGCGGCACGGGGCAACGCGTGACGAAAATCGTCGGAAACTTAGCGCACCTTGACTCGACAAGCGTTAAAGCGTTCGGTGACGGACAGGTATTAGGCGACTTTACCGTCGCGGCCGGGCAAGTTACATTGGACGATTACGTTAATCGCGTACTTGTCGGATTATCCTACACCGGAATTGTACAGCCGGTGTCGCCGGATGTTGGCGGCGCGGCGTTTTATGGCACGACTCGAAAGATCTCGCGAATCGCTATGAAGTTCTATCGAACAGCATCCGCACAGTACGGCACGGATCTAGCAGATATGTTACCGGCAAACTTTGACGATGATAATTTGATATGGGGCGAGGATTCCGCGATATACGACCAATTCCTACGCGAGAATCTTGAGTCCGATTGGGAACGTGAATCGAATTTCTACATACAACAAAACGAACCATTACCGATGAATCTACTTGGCTGGAAACTGGATATGGAAAAGGGCGGGCTATGACAATCCAATACGTGAGCGCAAATATAAAATACAGCATTGAGGACTTGGCAACGTCACATTTACCGGGCTTTGTCAAAGACCTCAAGCTGATGTATTCATTCATCGATCAATCGAATAGGGGCGACGCGTGGGCGCTTTTACATAACGATGATGTAATTGGCATTCTCGGGATCGTGAAGTTATGGAATGGCGTCGGGGAAGTGTGGGCGTATTACGGTCCGAACGGGATACCTAAAGAGCATACCAAGTTTATCTGGCGCGCAACTAAAAATCTATTCATCACGCAATGCAACAGCCGTAAGTATCATCGGATACAATCTACATGTGTCTCGGGCGAAAAGTATATCCGCTTCCTGGAGCATTTAGGGCTCGGCTTTGAGGCGCGGCTACAAAAGTATTATCACAATCAAAAAGACGGCTTGTTGTACAGCGTAATTTTTAATATTGACGGTGGAGCTAATGGCTGAAATAGCATCGATAGGATTACAGGGTGCGGCGCTTGGAGCGGATATTGCCGCAATTGAAACGGAGGCGAAGGCCGCAAAGGTCGTTGCGGACTATAATGCGCAAGTTTCAAGGGCGTCCGGGCGGCAAGCGCTGGAGCGCCGTATTGATGAAGCGAAGTTTTTCCGTAGACGGGCGCAACGCATACGGTCAATGAACATTGCCAAAGGTGCGCCGCTAGCAGTACTTGAAGAAAACGAGCTTAATGCCGAGTTGGACGCGTTGAACATTTTACGTCAAGGAAGCATCGAGGCGTCACAATTCGATGCACGCGCGGCATTAGATGAGTTTGAGGGTAAGATTGTACGCCAGGGCGCGAAGATGAAAAAGACCGGTGCGCTTATCGGAGGCGTTGCGCAACTAACACGATCATCGTTTAACTTTGCGGGGATAGGGGATGCCACAATTTAATTTAATCGAACGACAAGTGCCGGAAACCGGGGAGGCTCCCGGTGTGCGGATGGATAAGAACACATTCCGTCCCCTATCACAAGGTCAATCGGCTATTGCCGGGGGACTTGAGCAAGCGTCTAACGTTGCACTAAGGATTCAAAGAGCAAAGGACGCGAGTGATTTTGCCAGTGCGAAGATTACATACCAGGAGGGTATCGACGTTATAGAGGACGAGTTTCAAGGTCGGGGAGATTATGAAAATTTCCAGAAGGATTTTGATACTCATTTAGGTAAACTCGAATCGGAGATCTTGAATGATAAAACTATTAGCCGGACTGCACAAAACGCGATTAAATCGTCTTTTTCGGAAATTGGTCGCGTTGGGCGTACCGAAGTTCGTAGCCTTGTACGTCGGAAACAAATTGATCGTATGCGTGGGCAATACTTCGTTAACATTGATAAATCTCGTCGGCAAGGGGACCGAGAAGCTAGCGACCAGCTCACCGAGCAAATGGCTGCCGCTGGTGTTATTGATACAGACGAGGCGGAGAGGGAGCTTGCCGCTAATCGTGAGCTTTCCAACTTCTACAACGCCGCTGCCGCTGCCACCGCATCACCCGAAAAGGCTGACGAAATACTCGAAGAATTTCCGCTCACCATTGAGAATCAAGACAAGATCCGGGCGCTTGCAGATAAGGTCCAGAATGAGGCGCAACAACGGGTAGCGAATGAAGCCAATCGGATGACGATTAAAGAGCTCGCGGGACCGGAACCGGATTTTGATAAACTTATATCCATGTGGGAGCGGTTGGGTAATGAAAATCCCGAAGGGTTTCGATCAGTCTCGATTGAGGACTCTAACCGGATGATGTCGTATTTGCATACACAAAGAGACGAGGCCAATAACTCGGCTATGCTACGAGACGAAGAGCATTTTATCGCCTATAAAATGTCTCAGATTGACAGGGGTGATTACGTCTATTCTAAACTTGAGGCCGACGTAAACGAGGCTGTAAAGGGGAATGGGAAAATTAAGCTATCTCCGTTACAAGGTGAGAAAATCCTAAAGGCGGCCAGGGCGAGCGATTTAGCGGTTGAAGCTCAAGGGATTGCAATCGATAAAGAAATCGTTGCATTGACGCGTAAGAATGCGGAACTTGAGGCTAAGGTTTCCATGAACGTAATTGCCGCGCAATTTAGAAAAGGCGCTATCGGTAGCCTTCAAGCGCGACAAATGACATTAGATACTCTTGATCGATATCAATCTTCGACCTTGCCCGGGGTCGCTTCTGCCGCGCTCAGTTTGGTTGACGAGGTATCTACGGAAATCGATAAGCGGAAACGCGCACTTGAGAATCATGCCGATGATGTATTCGACCGGTTCCTTCCGGGCTTCTGGAGTGAATTTGTTGCGGGAATGGAAACCGGCAAGGAAAACCGAGAACGACTAAGAGAAATGTCCGAGGAAATCGCGCAGGAGGAAGACCCGGAAAAGCAAGCGGCATTACGCGTTCGGTTCATTGAGAGCGAGAATAGAAGACTAACGCTATACAGCAAAACAAGGGATGCCGTTGAGGCGTTTATCGACACAAATCCAGACGCGAAACCGATCGAGATCGAAGAACTAATCCTTGTCGCTTCCGCAACGCTCAGAAATGAAGATGCTATGAACGCGGCAATGGGACCGAAATTTATCAGTCGCGATACGATAAGACGGGCGGCTAAATCGGGATTGAAACGCTTTGGTATTGGTCGTCAAGAAAGCAATCCACCGGGTTTATTTAGTACGGAGAATCCTAATGCCAAGTGATCCCGCTACAATTGACCGTTTCTATCGTGGCAACCTAACCGAGTCCGAGCGGATGGCTATCGATATGTCTCAGAATCCGGCCGAAATGAAACAGAAAATGGCAATCAGCCATTTCATGAGTCCGCGTATCGGTGAGGAGCCGATTAATATCCTTAACAATTTCGACGCAATGCACCGCGCGTATTTCGATAATGATAACCTAAGCGATAGCTATAATAAAACTCTTTTGGCTCGCGGACAGTTTGAGGACTTTTTAATGCCAGCCGAAAAGCCCGCGCCATTACCCGAACCTAGAGACCTTGTGTCCGAGGCGTTTATCGGAGTACAACGCGGGATCGCACAATTAGGCGGTGGCTTTGTTACGGGCGGACTGTCAGCCTCCGGCGCGGATAAAACAGCAAAGGAAGCGGCGGAGCTTGTTGCGAAAGACCTTAACCGTCTACGGCCGGACGATCAAAACGTACAATTCCTGCGTAACATGGCCGAGAATAAAGGGACATTACGGCAAGCGATTTCTCCTACATGGTGGGCTATTCGTGGTTCTGAAATGGTTCCTAATTTCGCGTTATTCGGTACGTCTGCTATTGGCATTAGTAATCTTACTCGTACTGCTCTTGGCACGGTGGCCGGTAATAAGTCCGTAGATTTACTTTCGAAATGGGCATTTCGCGGAAAGATCAGTCCTAAAATAATTCGAGGTGTTGCAGAAACCGCAACAGTTGGCGGTACGCTTACGGCGGGTGAATCCGTTGTTGAGGGCGGGATGGCTTTGGCCGAGATTCAGCAACGTGGCGATGAGGCCGAAAAAATACTTGATCTTATGGATACCTTACCGACCGATGTCAAGGAACAAGCCATTGCAACGGGGCTATTCGAGTCGACGCAGCATTATCAGAAGATGATTGAGCTAAGCAATAACCCGGAAGCGGCCGGGCGCGTGGCGGCGGATGTGATGCGTAAAAACGTATTGCTAGGGGTGTTGCTTAATACATTTAGTTTCGGTACGGCTAAGGTCGCCGTGAGTCAATTATTCCGGGGCGGGAAAGCAAAGAACTTTCTCGTCGGTGCGGTAACGTTGCCCCTCGCTCTATCCGGTGAACCGGAACAGGAATTGCGCCAGGACGAAATCGTTGACGTCGCTATTCTTGAAGAAATGTTCGGGCGCGCCGTGGATTCGGATCTCTTTTCACCGCGCATACTGGAAGCCATGCTGGGCGATGACCAGGACAAAAAGGATACGGCACTTGCCGCGGGGATTATGGGCATGCGCGGCGGTGCGGTGAACTGGTATACCGATATCTATCAAGCGCGTTCAATTGCGGATGCGGAGGCGAAAATACAATCGTTCGTTGAAAAAGCGAAAACAGACCCGGAATTCTTGAAGGATAATCCGGTCGATCCTGGTACGTTTATTCAAATGGTCGAGCAAGCGCCGACGGTCGAGGATAAGATCGAGATATTAAAGAACAACGCGCGCCAAGTTATCGAAAAGAATCTTGATACGTTAGAAGAAGAAAAACTTGTTCAAATAGCCGAGCAAGAGATCGAGGCCGAAAAGCTACCGGAACTTGAAAAGAAACGTCAACGCGCCTTAAAGGTTACTGAACTCGACACGCCGCAAGATCAACTCAAGGCTGAGATACTACAGAATGGCGGCCTCATTACCGTCGGTGAGGATGTGGTAATACCTTCTCGGTTCAAGAAAAAAACAAACAAAGAAGGGTGGTCACTGGACCAAGCGTTCGAGAGGGCGAAGGAGTTAAATTTATTAAAGGATAGTGACCGCATCGAGGACGTTGCAACGTTGCTTGAACCTACCAAGCGTACAGCAAAGCCAAAGTCTACGAAACTTGAAACGTTGCGACCAGGCGCGGCAATCGATACGACCGACGGTACAGCGGTCATTATTGCGATTGACGATGACAAAGTTATTGCGGTAAATCCGAATGATCCGACCGAGACGTTTGAGTTTGATCCGACCCAGGCAATCGAAGGTGAGAAGCCGCGACCGGCAACGCGTGAGGAGTTTAACGCGATAACCGCCGAGCATGGGGACGCGGTAGATTTTGACGTAACGGACCAGGGTGCGGTTGTGAGTGCGGCCATTGGGAAGCAATTACGCAGTGTCAAGACGGACCAGGGCGACTTCGACCTATTCGATATCATCGATTCCAATGTGCGTCCGACGCCGGGACAACGGGCGACAACGCAACAAATTGAAGCGGAAGTACAGCGCCTTGATCTACCTTTCAAGTCCGTATCTGTCGTAGAATCCGACAATCAGCTACCGAAAGAATTACAGGGTTTGCGCGTGCGCGGTGTGTTCCGACGTACCGAAAATGAGGTAATACTGAACGCCGAGCAGATTAAAGAAAGTGACATCGCGCGCGTTATTCTTCATGAGGTAGCCGGTCATGCGGGGTTAACAAACTTTTTTGGTGAACAGCGATTCGATCAGATCATAGATCAGTCATTGAGCAACGATGAAATCCGTACCGCGGCGAAGCAGATCGCGGCAATACGCAATCTTGATTTCAACGACCCGGTACAACGCCGAATTGCGGCGGAGGAAATCTTTGCCCAGGTCGCGGAGAATCCACAATCCGAACCTACTCTATGGCAACGCATCGTTGCGGCAATTCGCCAGGCGTTGCGCGATATGGGATTTACTCAAGACTTCGCGGTCAGCGAGCAAGATATTAAGGTGATGATTGCCCGGGCGAATGCTAAAGGTGCACAAAATGCACAGAATGCACAAGACGGATCGCCGCGCTTTTCCATCGCGCCGCCGGTAGAGTCTGAGGCGTTCAAGAACTGGTTTGGCGATTCGAAGGTGGTGGATGAGAACGGGAAGCCGTTGGTGGTTTATCACGGTACGAATACACCAATAAACTTTAACGCTTTTAGCGTAGAGGCTGAGGATGAACTAGGAGCGCATTTTTCAATAGACGCGAATGTCGCTAATCAGTTTGCACATAGGAACGAAGTAGGTGGGAGGGTTTTTCCTGTTTACTTATCTATACAAAATCCATTAAGATTAATAGACGAGGGTGTCTGGAGTGATATCAATGTAATTTTTCAGGCTGGAAAAAAGGGGGTCAATTTCACATTAAAGGAAATTGAGAAAGTAATGCAAGACCAAAATCGACTATTTCCGGCAGATAACGAAGAATGGATAAAAAAACGAATCGAATCAGCGGGGTTTGACGGGATAGTTTACTTAAATAGAAGAGAATTCGGTACACGTCTGAGCTTAAAAGAAATTGAAGATAAACGAGGGTTAGACGTAAAGGATAAGAAGATAACTGATAAGGAATTTAAAAATAAGGTTCCAGAAGCATCAGACGCGTATATCGCTTTTTCTCAAGGACAGGTAAAATCTTTATTTAACGTCGGCACGTTCGATCCGGCCAATCCCGACATCCGTTTTTCTCTCGACCGCGACGACCCTAATGACGTTGTTGTAAACCTTGCGCGACGCCGTTTCCTGGGCGAAGATATAACGATCAAGGACGTTCGCGAGGCGCTAAAGGAAAGCGGACTAAAGACCAAGAACGTTCGTGCGATCTTTGACGAAGCCAATACGCTAGCCGATTTCCTGGAGACCGAACGCGAGCAAGCGGCGACATCGGCGGAGTTAGGCGAACGACTTAGTAAACCATTTGAGCTTGGTTTTAGTCGTGGTCAATTTCTCGGGGAAGCGAAAGCACGCGTTGCGGAGCGAAAAAAAGCGCGAAAAGTCGTTCGATCAGTCGTTCGATCAGAATGGAGAAAGCGCTCAACGGCACTACGAAAAACACTCAATACCCAATTTCAAAACGAGATATCCAATACGGTCGAACTGCAACGCAAGGCTAAAGAATTCATGGTATCGAACGACATCGAGGTACGCGAGCGCAACCGGGTATTCGAGAAAATTGTTAATCTTGGGAAAGCCCGACGCGAGGATACCAAACGACGACGGTACGACGATATTATTGAAACGCTTATGGCATTGAAACGAAAGGCCGAGCAACGCAAAGACATAGAGCGGTTTCATAAGCTAGCCAAAAAAATGCAGTTGGTCAAAAAGAAAAACCGCATCGTCGTCGGACCGCAGACCGCAGAATCCCGAGAATTCGCAAAGCGCATACAGAAACTTGCGAAGATGAAAAAGGAAGACTACGACATTGCATTTGCGGGAATACATGATCGGATCGCCGAATTACGTCAAACAAACGAGGACGCAAAAGCCGACGCGTTAGAGGACGAATTAAAAGAACTCGAAACATTCGGTGCGCTACGGGGGCGTGAACCAGAAGAGGCGCACAAGGCGCTTGAAGAGATAACAAGACTAGAGCAAGGACTCCGGGCAAAGTATCAAGAAAAGATCGACGAGGACCGGGATCGTTGGAATGAAGAACGATTTAGAATTCGAAACTTATACGAAACGCCCACCGACATTGAAGTTGACGAAAAGAAATTACGGCGCAAGGGGAGAATCGAGAAAATAAAAGAAACGCTATCTGGCTTCTTAACCGATCATTTATCGCTCGAACAAAAACTCGATAAGTTGACCGATCTCGATATATCGGGCGATATAAAAACCGTCGTAGACTCGTGGAAGCGTCGAATTTGGGATGCGAGCAATAAAGAACGAACGATAAACCGGAACGATAAAGATGCGATTGACAACAAGATTATTGAAATTTGGGAGTTGCGAAAGCAGACGAAGAAAGAAAAAGCATTACGCATTAGAAATGCAGCCGATCAAATTTACTCGAAGCTAGGAACCGAAGAGATATCATTTACCCGATCAATAACCGATTCAAAGGGGGAGCCTACTGGACGACGAGTAGATATGACGCTAACGGTCGATCAAGCGTTGAACGCATATCTAGTAAGTAGACAACCAGGGCTAAAAGACAATATGGCTGTCAATGGTTTCGATACAAAGGCAATTTCGGAAATAGAAGAACAGTTATCGCCAAAAGTTTTAGAACTCGGGGATTGGATGCTGAAAAATTTGGACAACGAATACAATGTACTAAACGAAATATACAAGTCCATGTTCGGTACGGACATGCCGCGAAACGAGAAATATTTCCCGTTCGCACCGGTACGCGACGATCAATCAGAATCGACGCTTGATATCTTTAATCGTAGTCAGGTGAACTTGCAAACAATTTCAAGACCGGGACCATTTCACGCACGCGTAAAGCATAATATGCGGATAGACCTACAGCGCGGCGCGACCGCATCGTTTATCGGACATAAAGCGAATATGGCACGGGTAAAAGCTCACGCGATAAACGGTAGGGATTTCTTTGCGATCTTCGGAGAAAAGAATGTAAAGGCCGCGATAAAGTTTAATCTCGGAAACGACTTTTATAATTCGCTAATGAATCATGCGCAACACGTTGTTGAAGGTGGTGACCCGCGCGAAACAAGAATACGATTCGTTGACCAGTTTCGCGGATTTTTCGTCTATAAAGCATTGATTGCCAATGTCGGGGTTTTCTTTAAGCAGCTATCGAGTTTCCCGGCTTTTTGGGCGCAGGTCGGGACCGTAGATTTTTTTAAGATGCTGGCTGAGGGCGTGAATCCGGCCAATTTCAAAGACGACTACGCGAAGCTAATCGCTACCGACTTCATTCAAAATAGGTGGTCGCAAGGGAATCATATCGAGGCGCAATACATATTGCAAAACGGAATGAAACCGGGCTTTGTTCGCAAGGCGGCGCAGTTGGGAATGATAACGACCCAAGCCGGCGATCTCGCGCCCATATTATTCATGGGACGCGGCTTATACAAGAACGCATTTAAGGAGGCAAGGTTGCAGGGCAAGTCCGTAAAAGAAGCCGAAGCATATGCGGAATTTGTGTTCGGATCTCTAACGGAACAGACACAACAGTCAAGCCAGATAAAGGACCAGACGAAATGGCAACGCGGCGGATCATGGGGACGGGTTTTCTCGATGTTCCAAACGTCCTTAATCCAGTATAACCGGATCGCGTTACGCTCTGTACAGCGAGCAATGAAAAGACGCGATGCCGAAAGTATCGCCGATGCAGCACTAACGACGTTTGTTATGTACGGAATATTACCGGCGATGTTTACGTTTATATCCGAAGCCTATAAGAGTGCAGGACTAGGCGAACCGGAAGACGACGAGATCAATTCACAGTACATTGTGGCAATACTACAATCGCCCTTCGCCGGGTTATTTGTTATGCGGTACATTGCTGATAACGTTGTGGAAAAGTTGGCGACCGGAAAAATTCGATTCCAAGGCGGCGCGGATATCCCTATCCTTGGACTAGATAAAGACATAATACAATTATACGAAGCAGGTAAGGGGATTTGGCAAGCCGACGATAAAATTGAAGCAATTGTAGAGAGCGCAGCGAAAATATCACCAGCAATAAAACAAGCGAAAACATTTAAAGAAAATAGGATAGACTAGGGCCGCGCAAAGCACAGTCGCCCTAGCCTGTTGGTGATTGAATAATCACCCGATACGTAATGAATATTACGCCTGTTCCGTGGCTGATACCGTCGAAAGAACAATCGAATAATACAGTATTGAGAAAAAAATACAAATAGGACATACACAATGACAGTTCCCGCAACCGAAGATATAGAAGTATTTGCGTTAAGTGATGGCATCATTACCGATATTTCATACCCGCATGAATTCTTAGCAAAGTCCGATCTCGAAGTAACCGAGGTTACGATTGCAACGGGGGCAAGTAGAATTCTTGCATACCCGGCCGATTACGATGTCGTAGCGTCCAACAACGATTTCTCGAACGGTGGGACGGTGAGATTTGGTACGGCTCCAGCTTCGGGTTTCCGATATCGTGTAATGCGCAAAGAACCTATGAGTCAGGCCACCGACTTTTTAGCCGCCGGAAACCGGACACCGGAGGCGCTTATGGCCGCTCTGGATAAGAATAACCGATTGATTCAGTATGTGATATCTGAGTTAAAGCGGTGTATCAAGGTTCCCAAGGGCGATAATACCGATACGACAATCGAGGATGCGGTAACGCGTAAAGGCGCATTTCTTACATTTGACGAGGTCACGGGAGAAGCGGAAGCGGGCGCGGCCGATCCGAATGCGATTACAGCGGAGAACGCCTTGCTTCTTAGCGGCGCGGTTCTGAGTTTGCGGGGTGATAGCGATAATCCGGGTACGGATAAAAAGTGGGGCGTTAATTCGGCGGGCAATTACGCGATGAAAGACGATGATGCCGATTCGAATGCCTATATTCCGGTAACGCGAACGAGTAACCATGGCGACGACATGGCGACTGCGGTTACTAACGCCGTTGCGAATAATAGGCCGATACTGGTTGATTCGGTGACGCATATCGCTCTTGAGAATACGCAAAGTTTATCCGGCTTAACCGTTGTCAATGTTGCGACCGGCGTTGTCGGGTTTCCGCTAACCGGCCACGGATATTCAGCGGGTACCATGTTAGTTATCGATAAAAGTACGAATTATAACAACGCGTTTCGGGTAGATGGTAAAGCGTTTTTTACGAACGATGAAGATGCGGTAGACTTGGCCGGAAACCTTGTCGGGTTCCCGATTAAAGATCACATGATGCCGACCGGTACTAGCATTACCTTTGTCGGTCCGACAAGCTATTCGGGACCGTATACCGTAGATGCATCGTCAACGGAAAATCAGCTAGTTTGTGACACCGGCGGTGCGTTTGTTGCAGAAACGTTTTCGGGATCTTATTACGTCATCCTCACGAATACCGGTGGTGCGAATCAAATCAATGTGCCGTATCCCTACAATGCGGAGACCTTCGCGGCGGCCGTGGTTATTTCATCGGATACGGGTGTGACGATTCCAGCAGGGATAACGCTGAAATTCTTTGACGAAAA
>JAAOEI010000200.1_pt1 | contig 24702 bp, 49 predicted proteins | sample 7059261 | NCBI WGS metagenome assembly JAAOEI01 (sample SAMN14008812, study PRJNA610033) | viral metagenome | isolation source: viral particles filtered from seawater | place: China: Hangzhou Bay, Yangshan Deep Water Harbour | collected 2017-10-31 | reverse complement strand
TTTACACTTTTCCAGATCAAGTTCACTACAGTCAGTTCCAACATCAATCCACTTCTTAACATAATCGTCAAACTTATCAATCTGTTCTTGCGTCAAACTGGTAATTTTCTTTGTCATTTTGAGATCCTATTTCCTTGATTAATTTAGTTAAAACTTGTTCTGTGACTAGATTTTCAACGCGATAATCTGTACATACTAGTATAGACCTAATAACATCATCTGTCAAATGTTTATAACAGATTGAACTTGTAGTATTAATATTTAATAATTTAGAATAATAATGATTAAATATTTTCTTGTTCATAGCTTATTTGCCACTGCTGGATAGCTTTAAACAATGAATTCTCAATTCTTGACATTTTTTCGTAAGAAGGTATAACACAATTTGATCTAGAGCATTTAATATTTGATTTAAATTCTTCTTCATTATACCATTTAACATTTTTTAAATCCATCATATTAACTATTTGATGTAAATTAAGAGAACCTTGATTAACCAAATTGAATGGTCCAAAAGCATCTTTCTCAATCAAATCACAAGCAATTGTAACAGCCTCGTCAACATTTGTCAAGGAATTTTGACCGCCATCAAATAATTTTCCTTCTTTAGAGTATCTATATATTTTTGATAAGAAATTTTTATACTCATGTTTTCCGCTAAAAGGCATTCTAATTCTAAAAAGTAAACATCTCCATTTTAAAAAGTTATCGGATATACCTTTACTTATAGAATAAGTACTTCCAAAGAAATTTGGCTCTGCATATGTACTTTTAATATTACCTTTATATATGCATCCACTAGAAAAGTGAGCAAATTTTATATTGAAATCTTGGCAATAATCATATATCTGAATTGGTAGTACAGTATTAGCTAAGTACGTAGTATTTTTAGATAATTCACAACTATCTACATTTGGATATCCAGTATGTCCTGCACAGTTTATGATATAATCAAATTTAATTCCACAAATTTGAGATATCCATCCATCATGAGATATTGTAAAAACTTTATGTCCTCTAGACATAAGTTCTTCTTTCATTTTTCTACCTATCCAACCAATTCCAACTATTGCTACTTTCATAATTATATCCAATCCCAAGACCACCATGTATCAGTAAGATCTAATTTAAATAAATTATAATATTTTGCAATAATATCTAGCCATAACGACTCTTCATATCCGCAAACTAAACCAAGTTCATATTGTTTATTAACAGATTTTTTCATTTCATTTTCAAACCAATGCGTCAATCCTTTTGGAACAAACCATAAGTTTCCTTTAATTATTCTTAAAGGATGACTTATTAGATTTTCTAATGAAGTCCAATCGTATAAAAAATATTGTATAGTTCCGTCTTGTTGTTTAATATGACATATTGGATTTTTATTTTCATCAAAATCTGGTTTTAGTAATGTAGATACATACACCTTATCCTCTGGAACATTTTCAAATAAAAATTTTTCTGGAGGAATTATATTAGAAAATTTTGCATAACCAAAATCAATCCAGGCATAATGAGTATAATCTGGATAAAGTTCAGATGCACGTCTTATTAAAGAATGTTTTGTATATGTTATAAGATTTATATTTGCATCATGATATTGCATACATGATCTTAAATATTCTGGAATCTTGCTAATAAAATTTGGATTTCTTAAAATGTTATTTTCTATCTTATAAGCTTCTTCATTATAAAAATCTTTAATAGCATCTATATCATATATTTTTTTTGATGGAAACTTTATTTTTTCTGTTATGCTTGGATAAGTTTTTTTATCAGTAAAACAAATCAAGTTATCTATTTTAGATATTCTTTCAAAACACTCTAGGTAATATTCTGTTTTCTGTATAGAATGAGGCCAATTTGACCTTCCTATGTCTTTAAAACCAGTAATCCATAAAACCTTTTTCATAGATAATATCTACTATATTCATTTCCATTTATATAAAATGACTTGAACCAATGAACTATTTTTTTATTATTGGTTCTCCAGTCTGCATCTCTCCATGTCTCTGTAATTTCTGGATTTATACCTACTTCTTTATTACATATAATATATAGCATATTTAAGGTTGAGTCCCATCCACCATATTCAAATCCTGAATTTTCATATTTAGATATTTTTCTAATATAATCATGATCTTCAAATAAAAACTTTTCTATAATATCAAAATTGTAAAAGAATATATCTCTATTTAATATTGAACCACCACATAAATTAAAATAATTATTTTTAATATCTACGCCATATTTTTTAGATATATATGAAAGAGCATCTGGATGATATACATTATTTATTGAATTAGCTCCTATTGCATTAAATTCAAAATCAAAATCTATTTTACCCCTGCACCATATATCATCTTCCATAAGCATCAAATATTTACAAGATGATATTTCAAAATATTTTTTGATTCTATTAATTACTTTTAATGCAACTTCACTATTCATCATAGCCATAGTAACATTATTTTCATAACACCACTCTACATTATTTTGTTTTGCTATATCAGAAAAATCATCTCCTCCATCTGACACTAAATAATATATACAATCAGTATTATGTCTTCTAAAACTAGATACTGCAAAACTCGTTGCAGTTTTTTCTTTGTAGCATTGATGAAATATTGCTAGATTCATATATTATTTCTTATTATTACTAAACAATTATCTGATCCACCCCAAACATTAATACCTTCATTAATAAGTTTAATTTCATAATTAAAATTATATTTATACTTTAATTTATCTAAAAAATTAATATAGTTATTTATATAAGTAGTAATTACATCTTCTATTATGTAGATTCCTTTAGGTTTTAATTTATAAAAACTATTTTCCAAAAAACATTCTGCTGCATTAAAAGTATGTAGTCCATCATCTATCATTAAATCAAATTTTATATTTTCTAAATCTGTGTTACTCCATAAAATGTTAATTGATTGAGCATCTGTTTGATCTACATGATATGTATTAATTCTTTCTTCTAGTATAAGAATACTATTATCTATATCTGCTCCATATATGGAAGCATTATAAAAATAATCTCTCCAGGCTCTTAAAGAAGAACCAGGAGTATATCCAATTGGCATGGAAGAAGGTATGTTAGAATTTATAGTGCCTATACCTAATTCAAATATATGTGTAAAATTTTCTCTACTAAAAATAGATTCATAAAAATTAGTGTAGTTATGAGTTATTGAACCTTTGTCACTTCCATAAAAATCCATTATCTCTGTTAAATTTTTATCTTTTAATATCATATTATACCTAATAAATCTTTAATTCTAGAAATATATGTATGATTGCATTTAACATAATGCATTTGTCTCTTTATCATTTCAAAATCTTTTCTTTTTTCAATAGTTAAATCTACTAATTCTTCTTCATTTTCAGAATAAACAATATCCCCATTAAAAAGTTCATAAGCTGCTTTTGAATTAGTTGCTCCAAGATGTCCATAGCTAATATTTTTAAATGTTCTGCATGGAATAAGGCCAGTAAATTTATGATTTGTACAAAGAGCATATTTTTGACCAATCGGTGCAAAATTTCCAGATGGTCTAACATCAGGAGCTATGTAAGACTTTTGTATTAAGTTTTTACATTCAGATATTGATTTTGGGCTATCCCATGGATTTGAATGTATAAATTTTATATTATGCTTATTTAATCCATTAATCAACTTGACTATATTTTCATTATTATAATGTGTCCATGTACCAATAAAGTACATTACTTTATCATTATCTCTTTCAATATAGGCATCTTCTAAATTAATTTCATGAGGCAATAAATCTGTAGCCCAATGCATATAAAAGGCTTCATAGTTTTTTATATTACTTCTTAATTCTTCACATAAAAATAAATCATTAGCCTTGGGATCATAAAATGTAGCATCGCTAAGTTTAATTAATTTTGATTTATCAAGTTTAAAAGAATAACACCAATCATCAGCTACATTAATATTAAATCTATTATCAATTAATCTACAATCATTGTTAACATATTTGCCTGGATTTCTGCACATATGTACAAAATATGTAGAAGATTTTTCTATTGGTATATTATTATCTGCATATCCTTCAGTCATGAATAGACTATTTTTATAGTCAAAATCTGTTGGATATTCATTGTCATGAAACCAATACGTATCATATCCTAAATATTTAAATGCATTATACCATCCATTTTGGACATATGATTGAGTATGAGAATAAAGCGGATATCCCCATATGATAACTTTATTAAACATATTATTTACCTATTATTTTAAATTCTGGACATGGAACAATAAATTTGCCACCATCCAATAAATATTTATTTTCTCTTTTAATAAATTCATCTATAAAATGCCACGGTAATATTAATAAGTAATCCGGTTTAAGCTTTCTCATAGTATCTTCAGAATAAATTGGTATATTTGTTCCAATAGTTTTTAATCCCCACTTAAAATGACTTCTTTCTGCAATTCCTTCAATTATAGAATTATCTAAATTAAAAAATTGCAACAACGTATTTCCTTTTGTTGAAGCCCCATATGCCCATATTTTCTTTCCAGATTTCTTTTCTTCTTTTATAAAAGAAGTAACTTGATTTTTAAGTTTTAAAATATTATTATAAAAAGTACTCCAAGTTTCTGATGATTCTAAATTTAATGTTTCTTCATATTTAAGTAGCGATTCTATTCTAAAATTACATACATCTCTATATGGCTGTGTTCCAAATTTTGTTTCGTCTGCATTTTGTTTCATTACGTATAGTCTAAACGATCCTCCATTTATATCGTTTAATTGACAATCCATTATCTTAAATCCATTATTCTCAAATAGTCTCTTTATATTAAATAATGAATAATAATATATATGTTCATGACATATGTTATCGAACGCCATTTGTTTTAACATTAACGGAGTATAAGATAACTGTAATACCCATAAACCATTGTCGTCTAATGTATTAGATATGTCCTGTAAAAATATATTTGGATCTTCTAAATCATAGAACATAGCTATTGATGTTATAACTTTAGCAGGCTGTAATCCAAACTTAGATTGCTTATATACTTTATATGAAAAGTAGTCTTGTATAATTAAATTAGAATGTTTTTCTGATTCATTTTTATAACTATTATCTGCTGGATCTATTCCTATTTTGATAATATTATTTGGAATATGACTTAATAATGTTCCATCATTACATGCAATATCTATCCAAATATCATTTTCTTGCAACTGATATATTTTATAGATACTTTCTACTATATTTTTTAATTCATTTTTCATCGTCTGATTTATTCCAGAACGATACCAATATTTTCCGTACATAGTATCTAGAGGAGCGCATTTCTCTAATCTTACTGCTCCTGTAGTTTCTTCCAGCATCATTTTCATTTCAATTTTGCTATGTGCTGATTGATTATCGCTTATAAAATCAGAGACGTATAAGTCGCCTAATGAAAATAATTCTTTCATACTTGGTCCTTGTTTAACAATTTAAATTTACTAATTATTTCAGATGGATATTCCATATCAGATTTTATAGTTTGTATTAATGGTTTGCTAAAGAATTCTGAAGAAATATACCAATCTTCAAATGGATATTTTTTACCTTCAAACCCCTCTTGTTCTACAAACACATTTGAACATATTAATGTATAATCTAAACCAAGTAATATTTCTCTTTGTGGTTTACGATATACGTCTCCGTATAAATAACCGTCATGTTCTATAGTAATAACTTTAAATCTATATTGATTCAGTGGAATTAATTTTAAACAATCTAAACTTGATGTATCTATATCTATAGATAAATAATCTATAATATTTGGAAAATTTTGAATTTTAAATAGTTCTGTATAATTTATTGCTAAAGCGTTATCTATTATTAAAGTACAATTTTTTCTATTTGAATAAGAGGCAAAATGATTATTATCAATTTCAACACAAATGCCTCTCCAATTTAAATTACTATCAAAATAAAAAGAGTTATTTGAAATTTTTGATTCATTGCTACCAATATCAATATAAATACCATTTTTATAATGGTTTAGAATATTTGCTACAAATTCGTCTTGTTTTGTATTAGAATAAAAATTCATTTGTTATAATATCTTATTTAGAATATTGTGTGTTGATTCTAATAATGTTAAACATCTATTATAGATATTTTTAACTATTTGCAATTGTTCTGCATAGTGTTCAACAATGTAAGTTAAATTTTGAAATGGATAAACTGGTAATTCATTATGAAAATTTCTAAATTGTTGTGATGTACTAATTAAAATTGGTTTTTGTGCGGATATCATATAGTCAATTGCTGCTGATACTCCAACGCCATCAAGATTATGATAAAATAAACAATTTATATCGTTTTTATTTAAAAAATCAATAATTTGTTTTTCTTCAATAAAATGATTAGTAAAATTTAATTTAATATTTGGTTTAGTAATATTACTCAAGCACATTTCTACAATTTTTTCTGTTTCATTATTACAGAAAAACGATTCAGACATATGTAAATTTATTTCTGCTGATTCAAATTCATTATTGGTTGTTTTTATAACTTCATCAAACCCTTTATGTAAAAATGGAAATCCAAATGTTCCTATTTTAATCGGATTATTAATTACAGACACATTACTATTATATTTATATATTGGCCTATCTTGAGAAAATAATTTATTATTATCTACAATTAAAGATCTGTCTAATGATATATAATGATCAAAATAACCATCATTATATTGATTATTATCAACTAATTTTTGTGTTATATTATGTATAACACATATATTTTTCGTTTTTAAAGTTTTAATATTATAATTTAACCAGTTCATTACAACTGGCATATAATTATACATTATAGCTTCTGGATTATATATGTTACATAAGTTACAAACTTCTGTAAAGTTTATGACATCAAAATATAAAAAATTATATATTTTTGATTCTTTTAAATTTTCAAAATGTCTAATTCCTTGAGCGTAAACTCCACATTTATTTGAGTGTCCATGATTTAAAAATAATATAGTTTTCATTTAAATCATTTTAATATCCAAGATTAAGTTCTTGAGCTTCTTTTGTTAATTCAATTAAATATAGATAGCGAATTGCTTCATCTTTTGCTTTCAACTCGATTTCCCAATCATACTGTGAAGATGTAGGAATATCGGTTGGTAAATTTGCGTGCGCTCTTGGATTTTTATTATTTGGATCTGACTCACTATAATGAAAAAGAGGTTTATAATCACCCCACGTAGACGCGCATACAGCCATTGCTTCTTGTTCAGATAAATAACCAGGATTGCATTTATGATGTAGGTTGTCAAATGTGATTGGTATTCCATATGGAACATAAAAATAATTATATAATGTTTCTACATTCCATATTCCTTTATCTTCATTCTCAACGACTAATCTATTTTTAACCGAAGGAAGACATAAATTTAAAAAATACATAAATCTTTCAGATATTTCTTTTGGATCTCCATCGCTACAATTAACATGTATATTCATTGGATTGTGGTAACTTTGCGAAGTTCCAATCATATCCATGAGCCATCCATGCTCTGTTAGTTCAACTATAGTTTTACGTATAGCTTCATTATTTTTACTTGCTAAAACATTAAATTGATCTGGATGTATGCTGATACGAACGCTATTGTCGTAATTATCTTCTGCTATTGAACGTAATACATCATTTGTATCGTTATCTGGTCTTGAAGATATTAATCCTATAATTGGAAATAAAGAGCTAGATAATCTATAATTCCATTTATTAGTTCTGCAATGATTAATAATAGCTTTAGTAACTAATGCATTATTGTGCCATCTGCTTTTTAATTCTTGTAATGCATTTTCTGGACCTAACTTATCTGAAAGTTCATTATATCGTTTCCATGTCATTGTTTTAAAGCTATAACCATCTTTTTTTAATTCATTACTAATACAGCAAAGAGAATACATTTATACCTCAAAATAAAGTTTTCCAGATTCAGAAATTACTGCACGACTAATAAAGATAAAATCTTCATTACCAGTATCGTACATAATTGCTAATCCATCAAGTTTTTCTTCAGGTATTTTTTGAAGTTGTTCTAACATTGATCTATATGTAAGTTTTGCAAAACCTTTTACATTATTTGGTTCCATATTTTATTCCTATACGTATAGGCTCGACAAATCAGTATCAAGATAATATTTTTTATATTTAATATCAATTGGAAATTTTTCGTTAAACCATTCGATAACATTTTTAACTTTGTTAAATTCAAGTACTGGATAAAATGGCTTAGAAATATTGTATTCATTAATAAAAAAACATAAAATTAAAGCTGAAATTTTCATGATTTCTCCTGTTTAATAATGCTCCAAGTATGCCAACTATAATCTTTATAACTTACTAAAACTTGCAAATTATTTTTTATTGCAAATTCATCAACTGCTCCTTTTACTGCACCTGGATGAATAGAACCATCATAACATATTGACCAATCTTGACCACTAACTTCATAGCTTTCTAAATAATCATGCCCACTCATTATTCCATTTGTTTTTAATTTAGGCCAGTATAGATTAATATCTTCTTTACATCCTAAATAATCATGTCTAGCATCAATATATATCCAATCTAAACTATTATCTGGTATATAATTATGCATTTCATTAGAATATCCTTTTAAAAATTCGACTTTATTAATCCAAGGATTAATATTTGTTTTAGTTAATAAAAACAATTTGTCAAATTCTTCATCGGATACATTAGCAGAATCAATATAATTTTCTTGATTCTTCCATAAATCAACCAAATATAGTTTTTTAATAGATGGTATTCTTGATAAAATTTCTTTACTATAATCTCCTGCTTGTACTCCTACCTCGCAAGCATATTCTATATTTTTCTTAGATAGAATATTTAATAAATGAATTCTATCTCTGTATGTTTCTAATGTTATCATTTTTTATTTTTTTATACCTCCATCCTAATTTTCTTGCATCCCGTAAGGCTTTAGCTAACATTCTTCTATTTTCTTTTACGCATTCTTCTCTGGTTAAATATGGATGACTAAATGTATAACAATCAAGAGCTAGATCCACTTCGCTATCAAAAAGTATTGCAGACATTTCTATAACTAAATCATTTGCATCTAAATATTCGCCTAAATGTTGCTGGTAGGTAAGACCTGAAATTCCACGTTGCTTAATTTGATACATCTTTCTTTACCTTATGTTTTGTAGCATGGTTATGCTCGACCATTTCTTCTGATATATTCTCCTTGTGACCATCTCCGTCTAGGTCTTTCCATACATATGCTAAAACTCGTCCAAATGTCAATGATTTTTCTAAAGAATCGTATATTGGTATTTCTACAGATACTTCATCATCAATTTTTAACATACTAGATAAAAAATCTTTAGCCTTTTGAGCTTTAATTCTTTCTTGTACATCTTCATCTTTTAATTCAGCAGCCCAACAATCCAATAATCTTACTTTAAATTCTTTAGTTAAACTGACTGTTATAGTATCTCCATCATGCACATCTTTAATTTTCCCATGAATTGTTAATGATTGTTCAGACTTACTCAATTCATTTGCTGATAGATTATTTACAATCTTATTTCCATGAAATCCAAAATGAAGTCCAATTACGATACCTAAAATCAATATAAATATATTTGTAAAAGTTTTCATTACCACCTCCATGGACGACCAAAAGCATCAACACGATTTGGATTTGGTTTTATCGGATTAGCGTACATTCTGCGACTTGATTTTTCTGCTGAATTTTTAAATACTCTAAGAGGACCAGCACATACTGTACTTGAAATTAATATTAATAATATAGATAGATATTTCATTGATTCTCCTATTTTTTAAACTGATCGCCGTATGACGGAGTATTATCTTTTTTTATTGGTATTTTTGAATATGTATTTTGAAATCTTATATAATTACATCCAATAATACAAGTTAAGATTAAAAATATTCCGATGATTGAAAATAATTTAAAATTATCCATTTTTTGTCCTAGAAAAGTTCCTTAATTAATTTTCCACTATTAGCTATTTTCATTGGTCTACCACTAAATGAAGTAAAAGTTGTATCAAGTGATATACCGAGAGAATTTACAACACTTGCCATTAAATCCTGTGATGAATATTGCTCGGTGATAACTTCTGTGCCATTTTCATTTGTTTCTCCAACAACGGTTCCGCCTTTGAATTTTCCGCCGCCCACAACAACGCTCCAGCTTTTTGCCCAATGATCCCTACCGGCCTGTGGATTAATCCTTGGTGTTCTACCGAACTCTCCCATCCATATCACAACAGTATCTTGATACAAACCGCGACTATTGAGGTCTTCAATCAATGCTGACATTGCTTTATCCATAAGTGGTAGCTTCGTTTCTAAAGCGGGAAATATGCCATTGTGCATATCCCAACCGCCGAAATCGACCTCGATGAATGGTATACCAAGTTCTACCAACCTTCTAGCCATAAGACAACCCTTACCAAAAGAATTATCTCCATATCTTTCTTGAATATTTTTTGGCTCTTTGTTTACTTTAAAACTTTCCATTTGCTGACTAGTCATAGTCTTCAATGTTTTGCTTAATACTTTTCTGTGATTCTTTGCAAGATCGCCACGATTTTCACTTATAAAATTATTTTCGATATCACTCAATACTGCCATTCTATCCATTAATCTTTTATTCTCAATATCAAAATTAAGATTTCTAATATTTCCGTTAGAATCCACAATAAAAGGATTATAGGAAGCACCCAAGAATCCAGCGTCAACACTTGCACCTCCGATAGAAACAAAACTAGGAACCTCTAATTGTTGATTTATTATTTCATGTGATATAACGGCACCATAACTAGGATGCGTCATGTTTGGAGATGGAACATATCCAGTATGCATATAGTAATGCCCACGATTATGATCCGCTTCTCTTGTACTCATGGAACGTACAATATTTAATTTATCCATATTTTGAGCTATCAATGGTAGATGCTCACAAATATCTATACCATTTACATTTGTATTGATTGGTTTAAATTTACCAGCATTATTAGATTCTGGTTTCATGTCCCATAGATCTATAGTGCTTGGCCCGCCATTCATCCATAATAAAATTGCAGACTTATGGTTTTTTTTAAGAGTGTTAGCATTTGCAGCAATGGTGCTAACAAAATTGAAAGACGTTAATCCAATTGCTGTTTGGATAAAATTTCTTCTGGTAGCTTCCATCTTTCAAGTATCTCCTTTGTCTTATTTTTCCAGTTAGAATCAAGTGTTAAATTATAAAATTGAAAAGATGAATGTGGATTATGGTAATTGGATATATCTTCTTCTAGCATTTTCATAGCTTCTTTTAATAAAGATACCATATCTTTTATATCTTTAGTTATTGTAGAGTTCATTGATTACTAATCCACCAAAACAAAAAAGAAGACCAATTATTATAAATATAATTGTACCTTCTACAACAGTTATAGTTGGAGTTGCAACCATTTTATATAATCCAATCTTTTTTAATTAATCAATAAATAACTTAACAAATACAACTGTTAAAATTGGTAACACAATAAAAATTGTAAATGTAATAATCATACCACTCATATCTACAATAGGAGGTTCATATTTAATATATTCATCATTTGCAGGAGGAAGATATGGATTATTTTTATTCATATTGAGAATTCAGTACTATAGCCTTTATCAAATAGATATTGTTTAGGATTAAAGCTTAATGAATTAAAATCTCTTTTTTTAAATTTTTTAGTTCTAAATATTATATCTGACAATTTATTTAAATTTATAAGTTTATTCAAATGTATTATTTTATTTAATTCTGTATTTAACTTATTTTTATTGTTCGACATTAATTTTTCATATTGCAATATTGGAATATTATATTTTTTACAAGATTCTATTAAACCCTGTTGATGAATATAGAAGTATAAAATAGCTTGTTGTACGTAATCAGGGCTGTTATCGTCATTTACTATTGATAACATATTTTTTACATGAATTGATAGTTTATCATAATGAAACATCATTAATAATTTTTCACCATGATAATATTGATACACATCGTAGTGGTTAGGAGGAAATGAATTTTCTATATTCCTAACCAATGCAAAACATTGAAATTTTTTAATATAAAAATCAGTAAAAAAATAACACGCAACATCCTTAGTAAAATTTAAATCTAATAATTTCCATGAATTATCATATACATGCTCTATTGATAATTTATTTTCACATAATTTATACATTAATTTTGAATATTCTGGAATACATGTATATGGATTAAAAAACTCATAATAATATTTAATGTTATCATTAGATTTTTGTATAGAATCGCATAAATATGTTGTACCAGTATTTGGAGTTCCTAATAATAAAATATTCATATAATTAATTTCTTAAATTTTTTTGCAATACTAATACCATGTCTAGACGGTAAATCATCATTATGGTCTGACATTTTTGTATGAAAATTTATTACATGATAATTATATTTATTAACAACTTCATTAACCATTTTACGTTCACATTCTACATGAACCCATCCTTCATTTTCTATGTAATATGCCCACGGACAAGTTTTTTTTGGATGTAAATTAGTATCATGAAATGCTAATATTGTATTATCATTTATAACTCCACATTTAATCATATTATCTAAAAAATTCATTTGAGCATCATATTGATGACAATCAAAAAAAACTAGATCTAAAGATATGTTTTTTATATCTTCAATAGTAATATCATTAATATTTTTTTGTATAACTAAATGATTTTCAGATATTTTTTTAACATTATTTATATCAACAGTTATTACTATTCCAATTTTATCTATAGCGGAAATAAAATTTTTTGCAGAATATCCATCTAAGCCACCGACTTCTAATATATTTTTTATTCTACAAGTTTTAATAATTGAAAAAAGTAATAGGGCTTCGTCGTCTTGTATCGGCCCACCAACTTCTTGATTTGAATTTTGAGTGAGATGTTCTAAATTATATTTTACCATATTATAATCTTTAATAAATAAAGTACCCAGAGCGGGACTCGAACCCGCACGATCTAAAATGATCATCGGATTTTAAGTCCGATGCGTCTGCCATTCCGCCACCTGGGCAATTAACTAATTATAGCCTATCTTTTCTAAAGCGCAACTAGCAATTTTCCAGATAGCACTAGATTCATACATTGGTTTTCCCATAAATTCTTGAGATGCCACGTTCTCTTGATGTTTTTTAATATCTAAAATAGCTTTTTTCAAAACTTTATTTTCATCAACTAGAATATCAAGAATCGGCCCATTTTTCCCTTTTTGCCATGTTATCGACATCTATAACAACCGTCCTTTCCTGATTATCTTTCTTTCTAGTAAAAATAACTTCCTTGACACCCATTTTCCATAAAGTTTTTCCTATTGTATGTCTAAATTCAAAATTAGGAAAACGTATAACTCCACATAATTCTACCTTCATTGGATTGATCCATCTTATTGTACAGCACCATAAATATTCCTCTCCATAGCTATCTTCAGATTTAAAGACTCTGATTATAGATGCCAGAGGCTCTATGTGTGCTGTATACTTCTCCATATCCAGTACCTAAATTAAGTGGTGGATCACAAAATACTACTTCTTTATCTCTTACTTTAATAAAAAAAGAATCTTTAATATATGTTCTTTCATCTGAATTACACCAAACATTAACTCGATACCTTCCATCCCAAACTTCTTTTATATTAATGTTATCTTCAGAAGAAGGAACATAATATTGTTTCATAAAATCAGATACTACGTTGCATACTGGAGGCTTTTCTTTTTTAGGATTTTTCATAATTAAACTCTTACTCCCTGTATATTATTTGGTTTATGATTCATTGAAAACATTTTCATCAAAAAATCTGCCTGTTGGTGAGGAGTTTGTCTAGATTTAAATCTTGAATATGCAGATCCAGCTTTTCTTGTATGAAATGCTTGAACATAATCTATTATAGCAATTCTATCTTTAGGAAAATTTAATAATTTAGGCCATAAGAAATCTAAAGCCCATCCAGATTCATTCAAATTAAATGTATTTAATATAAATTTTAATGTATTGCAGGACATTAATGGACACATTATTTCTACAAAATTTGTATATCTTAATACGTAGCTTGGATCATGTTTTGTTATATCATGAGATGTGTATCCAAGAATAGAAGGTTGAGATATCCAAAGATCCAATAATGAATGTAAGTTAAATAAAATATTTATACTTTCACTATCAATAAGTATGTCGTCGTCTGGAAACCAAAAATTATCATATTTATCAAATAATTCATTGTGATCTAAAAAAAACTTGTGCAATACATTCCATTTTTCTCCATTACATTTATATATATTAAAGCCTTCAGATTTTAGTTGATCAAAAACTTTTTCATCATTTTCATAAAATAATATGATTAAATCAAAGTTGTCATTTTTACCTAAAAATCTTCTGAAAAATGAATTGTTACCACTAACAGATAGTACAACATTACGTTTCATAATTAATTTTTAATTCTATTTTAATTGTTTATTAATTCTTTTTTAAATTACAAATAAACAAATATATATACAATACATAACATACATACACACATAGATACAGTATAAGGAGACGCTCTAGTTTTGCCAGTATTTTCTGGTAAAATCGTGGATTCATACTATTATATTATACTCGACAAAAGTGGTTACTATGAAATAAGTGATTTTCTCGAAAAAAAGCCAAAAAAGGCCGAAAAAAAGCTGTGAAAACCGCACAAAAAAACTTGATCGTTGCCGCTGCGGTCACACCTTTCGTAGGAAAAAGTAAAGTAGATGTAACATAAAAATTAAAAATCTCTATCAAAAAACCTGAAAACATTCCAAAAAGTTGTAGATTCTGTAAAGTTTGTATTGGCCTTATGTATATATATGTAAAAAACAATAACCTTAACAAAAAGTTAGAAAACTTAAAGTTGCGGACATTCTCCAAGTTATTAACATTTAAAAACTTTCGGGTTTCTTTCAAGATTTTTCCCATGAATCCCTTCGCCGGTAGTACTATATATGGTAGAAGAGAATACATACTAGGAGAGTTCAAAACGGACTCATAGATTAATTAAAAACAAGCAATTTAAGTAAAAACTTATGGAACAGTTTCAAACATTTATATCTATTGTGTCTCTTTCACTTATACTTTATAGCATAAAATATTTTTATACCATGTGGGTTGAAATAGGCGAACTCTAAGAGTATAATATACTGTAGCAATGAGACAGCAAGTTTTCCAACCTGGAGAGCTTGATAAACATTCGAGGGTGTTTAGATTATTAGTCCTCGCTTTTAATCTTTTTGTTTTTATTGTTACAAATTAAAAGTTGAGTCGCTTCTTCGGATGCGGGGTTAGGGTGGGTATCATAGATCGCAGAGTAGAGTAACGGTAACTCGCAAGCTTCATAAGCTTGAGATGGTTGTTCGATTCGGCCCTCTGCCATTTTTTATCTTTTTTTTAAAAATATCATGAGAACAATAAGACTAGTAATAGCAGTAACATTATTCATGATTGCAAGACTGTTCAAACTCTTAACAGTTTATTTTGCACCCGATGATCTTAAAAAAGAATTCAGGGACAATATCTAGAAAAACTCGCGTGCTAGGCCATAGCCGCCGTACAAAATCTATATTTGGTGATACAATGGAGATATATTCTATATGAAAACTATATTATTAGTAATTGCAATTTCTTCTACTTTATTTTTTGCTGCAAAAGAATATAAATATAAATGTGTTCGCTCAAGTCAGATATATACCTTCTCTCGTCAAGGTACGTACAGATGCCCGCAACATCCTGAACACAATCTCATTTTGACCAATTGATTTTAAAAAACTCGCGTGCTATGCCATGCTCGCCATACAAAATCTATATTAGATAGTACATCTCCCCTTTTTATCTTTTTTTCTAAAATGAAATCGGTGGGACTCGAACCCACAACTTCTTGGTTAAAAGCCAAGTACTCTGCCAGTTGAGTTACGATTTCAAAAATAAATTAATATATATAAGCTTCGTGATTTTTTACATTTTGAAAAAACTCGCGTGCTATCCCATGAACCCGTAACAAAAGCCATATTAGGTGGAACAAACCACCTCGGTGCGTCATGTCGCAGGAATTCACTTTTTGCGACATATCAAGCTCCACCGATAGGACTTGAACCTATGACCTAGCGGTTAACAGCCGCCCGCTCTACCAACTGAGCTACAGTGGAATTTTTAACTTTTTATAAATCATTGCCATACAAGGACTTACATCAAGTATAGTATAGAAGCATCAAGGTGTCAACATAACCCATTGATACAAAACATCTTATAATAAATTTACCTAAGTCTTTATTTACCAATAACTTACGGCCTCTCGGCCCCGCCCGCCGATTCGTAAGTCGTTATGCTACAAGCACTTACGGCTTATACTCATCAAGCACCTTTTCTAGTTTTTTCATAGCGGTTTTAAGTAGCATAGAAATATAACCGCGAGCAACTCCAATCCTGTCGGCAATTTGTTCTTGCGTTTCATGATTGAAATAAGTTCCGATTACACTTTCCTTTTCATAATCAGACAATAATGATTCCATAATTTTCTTTTTTAGATCCTCAGTCTCAATAGCTTTAGTGTGATCGTGAGAATCTACAGTTACATCAATTTCCTTTTCATCCTTTTTCTTAATAGCAGACATTTGAATAACCTTGATACCTTTGGCATCAAATTTACGCTTTCGAGTCAAATAAGTTCGATATCCGTATTGTGCATACTGCCATCGAAACCCCTCTCGATTACCACGCCCATCGAAAATATTATCGGCTTTCATCATGTAGGTGATAATATAATCCATAGCATCTTGATTGTCTGCATTCTTCATTGAGCGTCCACCACGACGCAAGAAGTTAATCAAATAACGTCGAGCAAGTTCTTTGTATTCAGCATACGTCAAAAATTGTTCAGTCTGCATCATAATTTGTCTCACAGTTTTGTAAAGCGTTTGCTAATTCCCAAGTCAACTCGTCACGCAGATCGTTCAAACTCTTAGCTTCTACCTCAATGTCGAATTCATCAATGGTTCCTTTCCATCTATTCTTCCCAATATTTACTACATTTGCCTTGTAGCCGTCATCCAGATAAATATTCATTTTTTTCATAGCTTGTAGATAAACTCCATAGTACAGTATAAAGACATAAAAAGCAAACTGATATAGAACCATTCGATAAGATCGTCTGTAATTTCGCGGTCCATACGTTACTCCGTAAAAGAATCCTGATTCAACATAACCCACGCGGTTTGCTCTAGTTCTTCAATTAGTTCTGATAGGGCGGAATAGGTTGCCGTGGAATAACGGCTAACATAAATAGTTTCTTCATGTCCGTCAATCCATCCCTCATAACCATCCTCATTTTTCACAATATACCCTAACAGCCCGCCAAAGTCAATCGTAATTTTTTGGAACTTCATCTCTTACCCTCATTTCGTATGTAACAAACGGCTTTCCCCCATTATATAATACCCTAACACGATGTTCAACCGGAATCGTCTTACAACCAGACAAAAAAATCAACAACCAAATCACTTTTTTCATCTCGATTTACTCCTTTGTATACTATACTTATCGGCAAATCAAGATGTACTCCTTGAGTTTTTTTGAGATTTTTATAAGTTGTTACTAGATAAGGACTTACGACTTCACGCCCCCGCCCGCGCCGCCATAACCCCTTGCGGCACAAGGGGTTACGACGTTTGATAATTATGGGGCATATGATTAGCTTGCCATAATAACGGCGGTTTCGAGCGCCTTACGCGATTGCACTGCATTTTGACCAAACCACAGCGAATCGAGTCGGTTTTGAACGCTTCGACCCTTTTCGTAGTTAAGGTATTCAGTGACCGCATTATATGCGGCCCAATAAGTACCCTGAACACCTGGAAGATTATTACCCTTCCCACCCTCAAACAACTTTTCAACGCTTGTCAAGATGTTTTGAGAACGGGTAGAAATATCTTCTTCCTCTTTCGTATTCTGATTGAATACGATTTTGACATACTTTTTCAAATCGTCTGAATTGATTGCTCGACTTGCGAGAAAACGATATTGATCGCAAGTAGCCTCAAATTCCTGGTTGGCAATATTCATAATGTCACGCAACTTTTCGACATTTTCCTTAACAAAACGATGATGACGAACGCGAATAAGTTTCGACGCTTCGCACTCACGCGCGAGAGCTTCGGTATTTGCACATACAACGCGAATCGGAGTAAATCCGAAATGCACAGCAAGCAAACCATCGTGACCGTTGCTCAATAGTGCGAATTTTGAAATTTCATCGCCTTCCGCAATTACGGAATTCGACAAATTCAACTGGCACAACACCCAAACACGCTGACCGTTTCGCAACGATCCGGCAGTATGCCAAGCCATATCACCACTCTCGACAAGCGGCTCGAACACCTTGAATGCGTCCGCATTTTGGAGAGGAGTCCATCGCGGACCAACAACGCCAAGAACGCTACCATCCGAAGAACGGATAGACGCTTGCGCTTGCACCTGTTCACCATTAGAACGGTACAGCGGCTCGGTCGAAACCGACCAATCCAAACCGGCTTTTTTCATAACTTCTTCTGTCGTCTCATTTCCGACCAATGCCTCCGACTCACCGTGCCAAGGCATCTCACCAAAATGAACCATCTTCTCAACTAACGCTGGCATAAAACCCATCCTTTCAAAAATGTTTGACTACTGTTTACGTCTCTATTCTATACTAATTATCGGTAATTGCAACTGAATTTTTGAGTGGAAATGGTAATTTTTTTAAGTCGTTGCGGCATAAGGACTTACGGCGCGGCGGGCGGGGCGGCGTTTTTGTAAACGCTTATCGCGTAACGACTTACGCCACTGGTTCGCCTTCATCAAATGTAAAAAGACGATCCCAACACGCATCGCAAGTATTACTAATAAGTAACTCACGCTGACCTGGAGTTAAATAAGGCATCGCATCTTGAATTAACTCTCCACTTTCCCAACGGTCGAAATCTTTTTTTTCCACCGCAATTTCATAATCAGTATTGCAATGAACGCACTGAACATTCAAGATCATTTTATTCTCCTACCAAATTTGTTTTAGAATCCACCATGCTATTATTATAGCTATTATAGCACCCATTTTATTGTTCGCAAATCAAAGTATTGTAGGTAGTTTTACTTTTGATAACTTTGCATTTTGAACCAGCACGGAGTTTAGTGCGATATCGGAATCGAACCGGACGCAACTTTTCATCATAAGCGCGAACAGTTACTTCAATTTCTCCCTTCGTATCATAATCATAAGGTACACTTTTGCCGTCAACCGTCAAGCGACCAACAGCAGCCCGCAATGTAGGGAGTTCCTCTCGCTTAATTTCAAAGTTAGGATATGCGATATCGTATTGATCCTGTGCGAGTTCGCGGCCCAATTTTTCTTCAATGAATTGAATAGCGCGAGCATTCGCCTTCAGGTCATCAATACGCTTTTGAATTCCATCCACCACATCCACCAAACGCTTCGACAAGAATGCTTCAACCTTACTCATTTCCATTCTCCCTAGTTAATATAGATACAACCTTTACCGTTTTCTGTCGTGCATTTTACTACATTTGCATTATACACTTCTTCTTCTGTTTCTGCAAATACAAAGTTTTGATATTTGTACGGATTGTACGTTACGCGAAACGATGTTTCCACATCACCGTTAAAATCACTATCATAAATGCCAACAATAAAGGCATGGACATTCTTTCGTTTCTCCATCAAAACACGTTGACGGCCCGATTCGCTTACTTTGAATTCAGCATCGTGAAGCACGATATTATCTACGTGCATTATTACCTTTCCACGATGTTGCACGCTAAAACATTTCTTATGCAAATTCCAGTAAACTTTTACTCGTTTCATTGCTTCGACCTCTATTGTATTGTACATTATCGGCAATAGATTGCAACAATATTTAGTAAAATTTTTAAGTCCTTATGCTGCAAGGACTTACAGAGTTGCGGGCGGGGCTGCGCCGTTGTAAACCATTACGGAGCAACGCTTTACAGGCTTTCTAATTGGCCCATAAAATACATACCAATAGGCGAATACTGTACGCAACTATCGTTTTTTAGATATTCGAAATCAAAAAATGATTCTTTTTCCTTGTTTTCATTTACCAATATAGTATAGGCTTCTTCTGCTTCTGTATAATCATAACAAATAAAAGTTCGCCCTAAAGCATCATCGTCACCAATAAAACCAACAACGTACATAGCTTACCCCTATCGAGAATACGAAAACTTTACATTCTTGCGTTTTAATTCTTTTATCGCTGCCGCTGCTTCGCTTCCAGCCGGTTGCGTACCGTGAATCAGTAACGCGAAATTCTGGTTGCGTTTTGCGGGATTGGCGGCATGGCTGTCATCGTGGTCGATCTCAAGTCCCAATTCTGCCGCTTGTTCTTCGCTGAAAACTACAACGGCTTCCCGTAGTTTGTACTTGTCAATTAAATCGTCCCGCTTTCCACCACGGCTCGCGGTCAAAACTAGATTGTCGGGAATTGCGTCGGCCATAGTCCAATACTCAAGCGACTTCGTATACGCATAAAATAATACTTCGGGCAAAGCATACGCAACGCGAATCCATGCGTGAAAGTAAGCACGATTGAAAAAATCACCGGCAACGTGAATTCGGCAGATTGCCATATCTCGCGGAGCTTGTCCGAGAATATGATTGCGAGTATGCCCAATATCGTGTGATATTTGGCGAAGATAATCAAAATTGTTCTTGCGTAGATTGTATACGTTTGTATACTGCACTTCTTGCGATGCAGAAAAACAACGGAATTTAGTATGTGACCCGTCTTGAATCTTGCGACCAATGGTGCCATCGGGCTTGGTTACTTCCACGGCCCGTGACATACACTCATGTGCAAACGGACACGACCAACCCGACAACAAATCAAACGAATAAACTTTGTTGCGCACTTCATTGAAATACTTTTCCGTTAATTCCTTGACCCGCTTCAACTGTTCAATCTTGGAATTCGCATCGCTAAACCGTACCATATTAGTTGCTCCTTTGCTATGATTATATAACTATTATCGGCAATTGCAAGAGCAAACTTGATAAAAAAAGCACAAAGATATAAGTCCTTGTGCTGTAAGGGTTTACGAAAATGTGGCCCCACCCCCGCCGCCCTAAACCCTTGCGGGTAAAGGACTTAGGGGGACGTTATCCTACAAAAATAACTGGATGATCTTCGTCTAATACGCCGTGTTCAAAACCGCAAATCTTCAATTCTGCTGGGTAGCATTCATTTGATCCATGATCCATTGCGAGTTCAACTGTAACGTCGCATTGTAATTGTTCTTCTGTAAGGTTATTAAGACATCGCAATAATTCATTGTATTTCATTCTGCCCACTCCGCATCGGTAATGTTTAGTTCGTTGAATTCAACATCGTCAGCATCGCGCATCGCTGCAACAAAATCCTCTAAGGCATAGAATTGTCGATTTTCTTCGGGTAGACTTGCCCACGCTCTAACCGTTATAACTTGATCCCAATTTTCATCGCTACCAACGTATTGCATACGTGTGTTTGGATCTAATTTAGCCCAACCGCCAAAATCAAGATAAATATCTTTTTCCATTATCATTCTCCGTATTCTTGAAGGTCCATTTGGTAGTCATCTGGATTTGCTTCGTAGTGTGCAGAAAGCAGGTCGATCAACATATTATATCGTACATCGTTAGGAACTTTATCAATAACACGTTCAGCCAATGACATACAATCTACAAAGTCGATTTCCATTTTTAATTTCTAAAATACGAAAACCCGCCCGCTTTCGCGGGCTAAGGTTATTCGTAATGTATAAAGATGTTAACGGTTACATAAATCACGATAAATGCTATCATCCATCCGACAATAGCATAAATCATTGTGTCGAAGCCTTCAGGCGTTCAACCATTTTCATCGCTTCGCATTCATCAACTCGACGCTGATTGGTGCGATACTTAGGAACATTTTCAAAAACCACTGGATAGTTTTTGCGCTCCTTTTGCAGGCGTTGCTTGAAACTTGCCTCGGTCATTCCGAGTTCTTGCGCGGCTTCACATGCGGTGTTGTACTTATTGCGTTCAACCACCGTAATGCGCAGGAAGTTTTCTAAAGTCACACTAGCACGACTACGAACCATCTCAAATCTCCTATACAAAACTTTCAAACTCAACAAACACTATGTTATCAATTATATCGTCATCGTCTTGGAATTCAACTAAATCTGCCGGATAATATTCGCCTTTTGTCCTGTCGTAAGTATAGACGCTATTATCCAACCATTCACTATTTTGGTGTTCTTTCAAATAATTATACAGTTCCTTCCAAGTCATCGCCATTATAGGTTTCCTCGGTTTCCATTAAAAATTGTTCATAATCAAACTGACAGGAATCACACCATCCATACAGGTTGATCGTTTGTACGCTTCCGCACTCAGGACATGTACAATCTTCATATTCGTTCATACTCATGATCATATTTTATCGTCTTTCTTGCCTATATGCAAATGAAAAATCCCAAGAACTCGCGTGCTAAATTCCGAAAAATCATCCAAAGCTATATTAGATAAGACAAGGGTTCCCCAATCTGGCTCCACCCACCCAAAGTCCTCAAATGCCAGATCGCATACCGACTATATCGCTGTTAGAAATTTACAATCTTCTTCAGACTGAGCGAACGGAAAAGACCATCAGGCGTTTGGACGGTAATATACTTACCGTTTGGCCCCTCGCCTTTCGCAACAACTTCACCGGCAACACGACGCAAGATGTTCCTTCGTCCACCTACAGGATACATTACATTAACAGACTTTGCATTCGATACATCAACCATAGACATTCTCCTTTTATATACTTACCACTAAACCTTACCTATTATATACTGTATCGGCCATTTTGCAAGCCGACTTTAATTTTTTTGTGGCACACTGTTTGCAATAGGCTATCGTCGTAAGTTGTTGCTATATAAGGACTTACGAGTTTGCGGGCGGGGCCGCGACGACGTAACTCGTTGCAGCGTAACGACTTAGATCTCGTCGATTCTTCCGGCTCGCATCATTGCAGAACAAAATGCCATTTGATTCCTATACAATTGATCATCGTTAGGATTTTCAAATGAAATTTCAAAATTATCTGAATTATCGCTGGCATCGAATTGCTGTCGATATATTTCAATCCGACGCAAGCGTTCGTTTTTTTCGTTTTCTTTTGTATTTTTAATGGAAACTTTTTTTGTGTAGATTTTTTCCAATTCGGCCAATGTCCTTCCACCAGATACCTTATTTTGATAATCTTCAGGCAACCAACTGTTAGGAACTTCAATCATCGAGCGGCTCAGTTTTCGCAAGGCTTTCAGGGCGTTTTCAGCGTAGTTCATTCTCGTTCTCCTTTTGTTCCTTGTATTATACAGGATACAATCGAGCTTGTCAACTACCTCACCTAAAATTTTTCAACTATTTTTGCCATAGGTGCCGGTTCGCTTTGTTCGTTGAATACGAAAGTTTTGATGAATCCTTTTTCGCCGTCCCAAAATCTTACGAAAAATTCATGGCCCGATGTTCCCTCAAAACGCTCAACAGAACGGATCAATCGCTTTTGATCTTTCCATTTGATAGGAATGCCGCATACAAAGTTGTGAATCAACGTCTCTCGGTTAATCATCTAGAAACTCCATACAAGATAGAACAACATAGCTTCAGCCGCAATCCCCAAGATAATGCAGTAAACAGCCACTTCGCAAATTTTTTCTAACATCTTTTTTCTCCTTTGGTATATACATTATATCGGCAGATTCGGGAATTGCAATCACTAAAAAAAGAAAAAAAACGAAATAGTTGTAAGTGCTTACGCTATAAGGACTTACGAAAACGCAGCCCCGCCCGCGCCGTCATAAGTGCTTACGGCGCAACGAGTTACGGCGATTCGTAATCCGCGATAGATTCTAGATTATTTAGCAAATCTTGATCGGTCGCTTCCGAAATTTCAAGATTCCATCCATTCCAATGCGGATCACAAGAAGCAAATGCTAAAGTATAAGAATATAGATATTCAATATCATCCTCAGTTAATAGCTCACCATTATCATTGAAAGCATTAACCCACATAAGATACCGAATACAAGTTCCGGTAGACTTTCGAGTAGCCTTCAATACGTAGTAAAATAAATCCATTTATACAGCCTCCTCAATTTGCTTGAACGAATACGTCGATTCTACGTTATTCTTTTTTACTACAACGCCCGTTTTCGTAATTCGTACAACTTTTCCAAAAGTCAATTCAGTTCCAATTTTAACAATCGGTTTCATTTTAGTACCCCAATGTTTTGCTAAGTTGTTTGAGATTGTGACACGTTTCCACTTCCCATTTCCAATCGTCGCGTTCTTGATTGTAACACGCGATGTAAACATCCACACCGCCATTAACGCCGTGCTTGGCTTCCATGCCATGTTCGTTTGCAATGCGGATCATTTGTTCGCTAATCGTTTCCATATTCGCTCCAAAAAAAGAAAAACGCAGAATCATTCGCGGCTAATTCGCTGTTAGTTTCGTTCTG
>JAAOEI010000199.1_pt1 | contig 24803 bp, 29 predicted proteins | sample 7059261 | NCBI WGS metagenome assembly JAAOEI01 (sample SAMN14008812, study PRJNA610033) | viral metagenome | isolation source: viral particles filtered from seawater | place: China: Hangzhou Bay, Yangshan Deep Water Harbour | collected 2017-10-31 | reverse complement strand
CCAATCACTTTTGTTGAAATTACTTTTTCCATAGACAATATTTTCTGTCTTTCCCCTTCTAGTAATTTATCAATTTGAATTCCTGTCCATTTAGAAACAACGGCTGCAATTTCATTCTCACCCACTTCTTTATTTAATGTTTTATATTGACCTAAAGCAGCTTTATCTTGCTCTTTTAATTTTTTTTCTAATTCCGGGATCTTGCCATACATAATTTCGCTAGCTTTTGTTAAATCACCCTTCTTTTGATAGTTATTTAATAAAACTTTATTTCTCTCAATTTCCTCTTTAATTTTTTGAACAGATTGAATTTGATTTTTTTCCTTAGCCCAAACTTCTGTTAAAGCCTGTGATTTTTTATCAAGCTCTGCAATTTTCTCATCTAATTCTTTTAATCTAATTTTTGAAAGTGAGTCATCTTCTTTTTTTAAAGCCTCTCTTTCAATTTTTAACTGAATAGCTTTTCTATCAATCTCATCAATATTTTCTGGCTTTGAATCTATCTCCATTCGAAGCTTACTGGATGCTTCATCCATTAAATCAATTGCTTTATCTGGTAAAAATCTGTCGGTAATGTAACGATTTGAAAGCACAGCCGCTGAAACAAGTGCATTGTCTGAGATGTGCACCCCATGATGCATTTCATATTTTTCTTTAAGACCCCTTAAGATTGAAATTGTATCTTCAACAGATGGCTGCGTTACAAATACTGGCTGAAATCTTCTAGTTAACGCCGCATCTTTTTCAACATACTTTCTATATTCAGCAAGTGTGGTTGCACCAATACAATGTAGTTCTCCTCTTGCAAGAGCTGGTTTTAACATGTTCGATGCATCCATAGATCCATCACCTGCGCCTGCACCAACTAAAGTGTGCATTTCATCTATAAAAACAATAACTTCGCCTTGTTGTGCAGTAATTTCTTTTAGAACAGCTTTTAATCTCTCTTCAAACTCTCCTCTAAATTTTGCACCAGCAATTAATAACCCTAAATCTAATGCTAATAATTTTTTACCTCTTAAACTTTCAGGAACATCATCGTTAATAATTCTAAGCGCAAGTCCTTCAACAATTGCAGTTTTACCAACTCCGGGTTCACCAATTAGGACTGGATTATTCTTTGTTCGTCTTGAAAGAACTTGAATGGCACGTCTTATTTCTTCATCTCTACCAATAACTGGATCTAGTTTTCCATTTCGAGCTTTATCCGTAATATCAATTGTATATTTTTTTAAAGATTCATAGTTTGCATCATCATTTGCATTGGTCACTTTTTGACCTTTACGCATTGTCTCAAGGACTGATTTAAATTTATTTAAATTAAATCCATTGTTTTGTAATAATTTTAATAAATTTTTATCCGTTTGAAGTATTGCCTCTAATATATTTTCAACCGGAACATATTCATCACCTTTTTGTTTTGAAATTTTTTTAGCTTCTTCAAGGGTAACAACAAATTCTTTTGATGCACTTATTCCGCTTGAGTTTCCAGTAACTGAAGGTATTTTTTTTAATTCTTTTTCAATTGCTAATTTTGTACCTTTTAAATCCAATCCAGCAGGTGCAAATAATAATGATGCTGTATCATCATCTTCTATGATGCCACTTAATAAATGCACAGGCTGTAATAGCTGATGATTTTGCATCATAGCTAAAACTTGCGCCGAATTTAATATTTCTTTCGATCGCTCTGTAAATTTATTTAAATCCATACAAAATATATGGTTACAATTTTCTATATTTCAATGCGGGTTAATAAAATAAAAATTTTTATTGAATACTTGAAATTATGTAATTTGATACGCTAAGTGTATAATATGACTATTATCTAAATATGATTAACAAAATTAAAAGGCATTTAGAACTTGCTAATAAAGGCTATTTTGAACACATGTTTTTTGCCATGAAAATTGGGCTTAAGTGTTTATGGTCTTTTGTTACTGCGTTTGTTCACGCAATTAATCCAGCTTGGTTTGAATACACGACAAGTAAAAGAATAAAACGAATGAATGATCTTTTTCAAAAACCAAAAACTGATATTAAGGAATAAGCTTAGTCGAGCTGTTTAAAATACTGCCAATATAAATATAATAAATAAATACAATTAAATACGTAGCAAGTTAAAGTTGCCATCATTCCAATTTGTCTGAATAATAACTTTTCTTTAAACATGCTGTACGCATGGGAAATTCTGCCTAAAAAAAATATAATATTTACTAAAAAAATATAAATAAGGGCCCCATCTAAAAGCTCTAATAAAAAAGAAGAAATTATAAAAAAAACTGTAAATTCAAAAAAGTTACCATGTGCTCTAATTGCTTTGGTTAAATTTTTATTAAAACCATCTCCATACTCAACCCGAGCAGCTCGTCTCGCTTTAATGGTGATTATTGTAAGAATTAAGTAAAAAATTATAAAAATTATTGTAAATAAAATTGAAATATTCATTTTTCAAATTTAATAACAGATTCACATAATAATTCTATAATTAACAAACTTACACATTGAATTTTAACACTTAAGGTCTATATTATTTCTTATGGCTGAATTTGATAGCGGGTTCTTCAATGCAATAAAAAAACAATTAATCGGATCAAGCATTGCAAGAGCAATTATTTATACAATTGGGCACATTATTATTGCTGCAACTTGTAATGTTTTTATTACTGGCTCAAGTTTAGAACTTGCAGCAGTAGATGCTTTGGTTGAGCCAATAATTAATGGAGTGTGGTATTACTTTTTAGATAAATTTTGGGCAAGTAAAATTAATAATACCTAGAATTAAATTGCAGTCTCTAAGGCCTGCTTTATATACTCTGCTCTTAAAGCTTTAACAAAATTACCAGGTTTTCCATCGCCTATTTGGCTTGCATTGATTTTTACAACTGGAGTTACTAAGGCAGTTGCTGATGTTACAAATGCTTCATTTGCAGACTGAGCATCTTGTAATGTAAAATTTTTAGTTACAACCTCATAACCTAAATCTTTTGCACATTTTAAAACAGCCTCTCTCGTTATTCCGCTTAAAATTAAATTATCAGAATGTCTTGTCATAATAATTTTACCTTTTACTATCCATGCATTGTTAGAACTACCTTCGGTTACATAACCCTGCCTTAACATCCATGCATCATCAAAACCTTTAGCTGTGGCTTCAGACTTTGCCATGCTTGCATATAATAATTGTGTAGTCTTAATATCGTTTCTTTTCCATCTCATATCTTCAAGGGTCATCACTTTAATTCCATTTTTTGCAGCATCAGATTCTAAAATTTTTTTCTCTTGAGTAAAAGCAAGCACTGTAGGTTTGATGGCTTCTTTTGGCATATCAAAACTTCTATCTACGACCCCTCGCGTTACCTGGGTGTAGACCATTCCTTCTTTTAAATTATTTAATTCAATAAGTTTTCTATGAAATTCTAAGATTTCATTGTGTTTAATGAAACTTTTAAATTTTAATTCAGTCATAGAGCGATCTAATCTTTTCATATGATGATTAAAATCAATTAATTTTCCATTAATTACTGAGGTTACTTCATATATAGAGTCTGAGAATAATAGACCTCTATCAAAGATTGAAACTTTTGCTTCATCCTCTTTTTTATAATCTCCATTAACGTAAACTTGTCTCATCTTTTCTACTACGCTATATAAATTTTAGATTGTTAAATATTTACTAGGCAACCTGACAGCTCATATCCTGGCCACAGCACAAAGGACTTTTAATTTTTCCATGACCGTTAGGACACTCGCAGATTTGAACTTTTTGTCCATTATCTAACTTTAATGAAGAATCTTTTAAAGGCGCTTCACATTTTCCGCAAGTTATGTTTGCAGACATTTTGCATTTTGGACATTCGTATGTTGCCATATAAATTAAACTTAATACTATATTTAAAAAAAGCAATTAAATTAAGAAACCATAGATAATCATTATATATTTCAATACCACATCCTCTTTAAGGTTTTGTCCTTTAAAAAAAAATGATGATAGATGCTTGCAAAAATATGAATGACCACAAAAGAGATGAAAATATAAACTGAATAAATATGCACATCTTTTGCTATTTGACCGATAACGTCATTTTTTTCTACAATTGCAGGCATATAAAATAATCCAAAAACATCAACAGGACCTGCTCTTGCAGTTGAATAAATCCATCCACTAAATGTGACTATTAATAAAATTAAATAAAATGAATAATGAACAAATTTTGAAATTCTTTTAATAAGTTGATTATTGGATAAATGTATAGGTGTAGTATTAATTACCCTCCACAATAATCTTAAAATAATTAGTCCAAGCAATAGTATTCCCATTGATTTATGAAAATGAAATAAGGATGATCGTAAAGGGCCTCTTTCTAAATCTCCCATAATAAATCCCAAAAAAAAATTTAACAAAAGTAGAACTGCTAAAATCCAGTGAAGATTTTTACTTATAAGGCCATAATTATCTGGAGAGTTTTTTAAACCCATGATTAAAAAATATTTAATAACTTAAATAATAGCGGAACTAATATTGCGGTTGCAATGCCATTTAAACCAAGCGCTAAAGCTGCAAAAACTCCTGCTGTTTCATTTCTGCTCATAGCCCTTGCAGTTCCAATTCCATGCGAAGCCAGACCTAATCCAAAACCTCTTGCTGACATATCTTTTAGTTTTAAAAAATCTAAAGCAAAAGTTCCAAAAGAAGCACCCATAATTCCTGTCAAAATTGTTATAATGGCTGTAAGCGATGGAATTCCCCCAATTAAATCTGCAATACCCATAGCAATAGGAGCTGTCGCACTTCGTGGAAGCATACTAAATAAAACCTGATCATCTATTTTAAAAATTTCACATAAAATAAAAGTTGAAATAATTGCAAACAAACTTCCAACTATTAGTGAAGCTGAAATACTTAAAGCTTCTTTTTGAATGACTTTGAATTGCTTATAAATTGGAATTGCAAGCGCAACCGTTGCTGGCCCTAACATAAAATGAATAAATTTAGCGCCATCAAAGTATCGTTCATAGGAAATATCAAGATTAATTAAGACCAGTGATACAATAAATATTGAAATTGCAACTGGGTTCACGAGCGGAAATAATTTTGATTTTTTATAAAAATAATCTCCTATTAAATAAGAACCAATGGTTAAGGTTAACCAAAATAATGGTTCTGCCTGCAAATAAACCCAAATACTATAAAGCTTATCCTTCTCAATCATTTCTTATTAATTCGTTTATTTATTTTTTCCATTAAAAATGCAGTCAGACCAATGGTTAAAATAGTAGATATAAAAACAATAATTAAAACTTTAAAAAGATTATTTTCCAAATAAGAAAGGTGCATCACAACACCAACACCAATTGGAACAAATAAAAGTGAAAGATAATTTAAGATATAATTGGAGGTATTAATCACATCTTCTTTTAAATTTGTAATGGCTGCGGTTTTAAACCTTTTTAAAAATATTAAGACAACAAGTAGAAGAATAAGTCCTAACACGGGACCTGGAATTCGCATTTCAAAAAATTTTTTTAGTGCTTCTCCTAAAAGTTGGAAAAAGAAAATAACAAATATAGCACGAAGCATTAATTAAGTTTTTAAACTATGCTAAAATACTAAGCAATATTTTATAAAATTATCAGATAAAAAATATTAATAACCACAAAACTGCAAGACCAGATAGAATAGTAGCAATTACACTTTCTGTTAAATAGCCAACTAATACTGCAATTAAAGCAGCTAAAACTTTTGGATTATCTAAAAATACTAACTGACCTGTAGAATTTAAAAAAACAGCTGGAAAAATAATTGCTGGGAAGACTGCGCTTGGGAAGTAACTTAAAACTAATTTTACACGTGGCGAAAAATAATCTTTTTTTAATAATGCAATCATTGAAAAACGAGTAAAAAAAGTAACAAGACCTGCTAATATTAATGTTGTCCAAAGCATTTTATTTTCTATAAAGTTTTGTATGAGTTAATCCGTAAGCAACTAAAATTCCGGCAGCCGCAGCAACAATTATATAAGTTCTAAGAGGTAAATTAAAAAAAATTACTGCGAAAACTCCTGATGTGATTGCGACAATTAAATGATCTAATTTTTTCATATCTACAATAATTAATGAAATAAAAGTTAAAGGAACTGCAAAAGCTAGATTTAATTCTTTTGGAATAACTTCACCTACAACAATCCCAGTAATTGTTGAAAGTTGCCAAATAAACCAAAGTGTAAATCCAGAGCCTAATAAATGATAATGTCTAAGATTATTTTTTGGCTGTTGTTTAAAATATTTTTGAGAAACAATAAAAGCTTGATCCGTTAGAAAATAAGATAAAATTATTTTCCAAAATAATTTCAATTTGGTTAAATATTGAGCAATCACTGCGCTGTATAAAAAATGTCTTGAATTTACAATTGCAACAGAACTAACAATGACGGGAGCGGTTGCGCCACTGGTAAAAAGTTGAGTAAAAGCCAGTTGTGATGATCCTGCAAAGATAATAATCGACATTAAAAAAGTAATCGTCGCCCCCAATCCAGACTCAATCCCAACAACACCAAAAATAATTCCAAAGGGAACTACCGGGATCAATAAAGGAATGACATCTTTGCATCCCAATATAAAAATTTTAAATTTTGTTCTCATTATTATTTTATAAAATATTAAATTGATAAATTGTTCGTGCTTAAGTTGAAGTAATTTTGTTGTTTGTTCGAGTAATTGAGTAAAGCGTATTTTATAGTTACATTTTTATATACGATATTTGCTGAATTTATAGTTAGAAAAACAAATCATTAGAGATTTGCCAAATTTATATATAAATAAAGCCCTCATGAATCATAAAAATGGTAGAAGTCTACCTCTTTTGATTATTGCAGCACTTGGTGTTGTGTTTGGAGATATAGGAACATCCCCACTTTACGCTCTTAAACTATCAGTAGAAGCCGCTAAAGAAAGTGGCACTGGAACTGTTAACTCAGTTTTTGGAGTTTTATCTTTAATCACTTGGTCCTTGATTATTGTGGTTAGCATTAAATATGTCTTTATTATAATGCGTGCAGACAACCATGGTGAAGGAGGAGTGTTTGCATTAACAGCTTTATTAATAAGAAAAATAGGTAAAAAACCTAAAACTAAATGGATAGTTACTATCCTTGGTACAATTGGTGCTGCTTTATTTTTTGGTGATAGCGTTATCACTCCTGCTATTTCTGTTTTGAGCGCAGTAGAGGGATTAAAAGTTTTATCCCCTGATTTAGAACCTTATATTATTTATATTTCTTTAGGACTTGTCTCTATTCTTTTTGCAGTTGAAAGGTTTGGAACTGGAAAAGTTGGTGCAGTTTTTGGACCTATAATGTTAGTTTGGTTTATCACTATTGCAGCATTAGGATTGTTCGAAATATTAAACAAACCTCAGATTTTAAAAGCTCTAGATCCAATTTACGGATTAAATTTTTTGTTCAAACATCAAGGAATTGCAATAACAATTTTAGGAGTTGTGGTACTTGCAATAACTGGTGCTGAAGCTCTTTATACAGATATAGGTCACTTTGGCAGAAAACCAATTCAAACTTCATGGTTAATAATAGTTTTTCCTGCTCTTCTACTAAATTATTATGGGCAAGGCGCATTGTTAATTTCTGATCCTAAAACCATCGATAATCCTTTTTTTAGATTAGGACCAGATTGGGCATTAATTCCACTGATCATTTTAGCATCCACAGCAACTATTATCGCTTCTCAAGCTGTAATATCTGGAGTTTTTTCAATAACAAGTCAGGCGGTTCAATTAGGTTATATTCCTAGACTTAGAATTAAACATACTTCTACTAATGAGTATGGTGAAGTTTATTTATCTAAAATTAACATACTTTTATTTGTTGGAGTTGCATTACTTATATTAGGTTTTAAGAGTTCTGAAAACTTAGCAGCTGCTTATGGAATTTCTGTAACTGGGGCTATGTTGATTGATACTATTCTTGCAACATTCCTACTAATTTTTGTAAGAGGTTGGAATAAATTAATTTTTATTCCTATTTTTCTATTTTTATTAATTATGGACATTGCATTCTTCTCATCTAATTTATTTAAATTTTTCGAAGGAGGTTGGGTTCCAATTCTTATAGCGTTTGCAATAGTATTAATGATGATTAGTTGGATTAGCGGTAGAGAAAGAATGCTTAAAGCACGTTGGGATGGATCAGTAAAAATCAAAAAGTTTTTATCTCAAATTAAAAAGAATCCGCCAAAAAGAGTTGCTGGTACTGCAATATTTTTTGTACCCAACACTGAAGTAGTGCCAATGGCATTACTCCATAATCTTAAACATAATAGAATACTTCATAAACGTATTGTGTTTATGCATCTAAGTTTCACAAACTTTCCAAAACTTGGAGATGATGAAAGAGTAATAGTTAAGCGTTATCCAAATAATTTTTATAACATCATTGTAAGATATGGTTTTCAGGAAGAACCAAATATCCCAAGAGTCCTAGCCCTTATTAGAGCAACAGAATTTAAATTTAGCATGCTAGATACTTCTTTCTTTATTGGAAAAGTAAAAGTTGTTAGCAAAAATGCAAATATTTTTTCAAGATTATTTATTTTAATGCATCGAACAATGCTTGGTGCAACAGAATATTATAAAATTCCCAAAGATCGAACTGTTGAAATAGGTGGAGTTATCGAGATTTAAATAAAAAGGGCCTAGATTAAAATCTAGGCCCAATTATTTAAGTAAGTTTATAAGGGGGTTATAACTTAACTTATTTGTTCTCCATGTTGAGAAAGATCTAAACCTTCTCTTTCTTCAGTATCCGAAGCTCTTAAAGGCGTAATCAAATTTACAACTTTTAAAATAATGTAAGTCACAACAGTCGTATAAATTACTGTCACGGCAACACCTAATAATTGTAACTTAACTTGATCAAAACCGCCTTCAACCTCTCCTCCAATAGCTTTCGTAGCAAACACACCGGTTAACACTGCACCAATAGCGCCACCAAAAGCATGTATACCAAAAACGTCTAAGGCATCATCGTAGCCAAGTGCACTCTTTAATTTTGTGCAAGCAAGGAAACATAGAACACCAGCAATTAATCCAATAAAAAATGCACTAACTGGAGTTACAAATCCAGCAGCTGGAGTAATCGCAACTAAACCTGCAACAGCACCTGAGCACAGTCCAAGAAGACTTGGTTTTTTTTCACCTGTAAACCATTCTGCTAACATCCAAGCGATACCTGCGCTTGCTGCAGCAACTTGTGTTACTAACATTGCCATTCCAGCACTGCCATTTGCAGCAACCGCTGAACCAGCATTAAAACCAAACCAACCAACCCAGAGCATAGATGCTCCGATCATTGTTAATGCAACATTATGAGGTCTAACTTTAGATTTTCTTTTTCCAATAACAATTGCAGCAACTAATCCTGCAATTCCTGAGTTAATGTGAACTACAGTTCCACCAGCAAAATCTAAAACTCCCATTTTAGAAAGATAACCACCACCCCAAACCATGTGACCAATCGGAGCATAAACTAAAATGATCCACAATATTACAAACACAAATAAAGCACCAAAGTTTATTCTCTCAACTATTGATCCACAAATAAGTGCAACTGTAATTATTGCAAAAGTTAATTGATAAACAACGAATACTGACTCTGGAATCGTCATTGTCAAACCCGCAACTTCTACTCCTTTAAGGAAAGTTTTTGAAAAGTCACCAATGAATAAGTTTCCTTCACCAAATGTAAGTGAGTATCCACATATAAACCACATAAGTGTTACAACACATGTGATCATAAATGACTGACTTATTGTTGAGACAACATTTTTTTTACCAACTAATCCTCCGTAAAATAAAGCAAGACCTGGAATAGTCATTAATAGTACAAGCGCGGTGCTTGTTAGCATCCACGAAGCATCACCAGAATTTAAAACCGGCTTAGCTTGTGCAAAAGCTAGATTTGATTGTAATAAAATTAATAAAAACAATGAAATCTTTGATATTAGTTTAATCATATTGCTTTATCTCCTTTTTCACCTGTTCGAACGCGAATAACTTGGCTTAAATTGGTTACAAAAATTTTTCCATCACCAATTTTTCCGGTCTTTGCAGTCTTAAGTATAGTCTGTAAAGCTTTTGTATATTTTTTGCTTGATACAGCTATTTCTAGTTTTGTTTTTGGAAGAAAAGCAACCTCAAATTCAGAACCTCGATAAAATTCTGTGTGACCTTTCTGCCTCCCATATCCTTTGACATCTGTCATCGTCAACCCGTCAACGCCGATTTTGTTAAGAGCTTTCTTAACATTATCTGCCTGCTCAGGTTTTATGATTGCAGTAATTAGTTTCATAATACTCCCTGTTTTGTTTATTTAAATTAATTATGGAGTAACAAAAATTTTTTTTAAAATGAAATGACCATTCAATGATTCAGATATGATCAGAATGCATAACCAAAAAAAATTAATTTTTTCTAATATTATTTTTAAATTGATTTAGTTTACTGGAGAAATCATTAACTAAATCTAAAAGTGTATTGCCATGCAAAGTTGGTATAACTCCTTTGCTTGTTCTATTAAAAAGTTTTTGATTTATTTCTTTCTCTAAATCCATCACAGCGCGGGAAAAAGTTGATTGAGATTTATTATCTTGCTTTGATGCTGTTAAAAAACTCCCTGCTTTAGCTACTTTTTTAAAAACTTTTAGCTTTTCCCAATTCATGAAAAAAATTTATATCCAAAATGCATAACTAACTAATGCAATGTTGGAAAATGAGGTATGCTAATTAACTTTAAAGCTGACTAAAAATTTATAAGATCTATCCACTATGATCATCTCACCTGAATTTGCAAATTTATCCACTAGTCCTTGAATTGTTGTATGATGGGCAACAAATATATAATTTTTATTCTTATCTAGTTTTTCAATAAACTCTTTTGTTCTTTTTATATAAACAGGGGTTTTGCTTGGATCTGCAAAGGTAGAATTTAAACCAGAAAAAGTTTCAAAATTTTTAAATGCATACTTTGCTGTATCTTTACATCTACAATATTCAGAAGAATAAACTTTTTCAAAAGGAATATTATTTTTTATAAAAAATTCACCCATACGTTTAGCTTGTTCAATACCAGTCGATGATAAATTTCGTTGGGTTTTACAATCATTTATATTAAAATTTGCAGGGTCTCCCGTTCCAGGGGCTTCTGAATGACGAATAAGAATTAATTTACCGCCCTCTTTTAATTCTTTGATAATTTTTATCTCATCTGCGAAAGCTGGAAAAAAACTTGCTAGAGTTAGTAGGCATACTAAAATTATCGATCTTACTTGCATTATATTAGTCTAGCGGTTGACTTCGAATAGTCATAATTAATAATTAACCTATAAAAATGACAAAATATTTAATTACTTTAATTGTTTTTTTAATTGCAGCAATGTTTTTTCTTTATTTTAGAGGGAAAAAACATAACAAAGTTAGAGAATTAAAAAAAGATCCTAGAACAGGAACTTTTACAGATATTTAAAAGATTTATAATTTTTAAAATTTAATGGAAAACTTCATAATTTATCCAGCATTATTATTTCCTGCTATTCCATTAATGATGACTAATTTTACTCATCGTTACAATAGCTGCGCCGCATTAGTTAGAAAGATACATGCTGAAATTATTGAAAAAAAAATAGATACAAAAGATGTAATGGGCAGACGTTATATAGCTCAGATTAAAACTCTTACTTACAGAATTAAACTTATAAAACTTATTCAAACATTATCTGGGCTAGCCCTTTTCACAAATTTATTAACTATTTTTTTTGGTTACATTGAAAAATCAAATATATCGTTAAATTGTTTTGGTATAGCGGTTGGACTATTTGGAATTGCAATAATTCTTTTTATAATAGAAGTTCAAATGTCTGCTAGAGCGCTAGAATATCATTTAACTGATTTAAAAGATAAAGAAGATAATATTTTCTAATGTTGCTTAAGAGGTTAAGTCTTGGATTATTCATTATTCCGAGTGTTACAATCATTCTTTGTCTTATCACAACAATCTATCTAAATATTTTAGACCTCTGTAATCCTTTCATAAACGGATGTTATTCAATAAGTCGAGTTGGCAGATCATATCCTGCAGTTTTATTATTTAAACCTATGATGATCATTACTATAATTTTAATGATCACATATTTTTTTGAACATTATAGGATTTTTAAAAAGTTTTTATTAAATAAAATATTTTTAAATTTAATATTATTATCAGGCTTAGTCTCAAGCTTTTCATTATTGGTTTATATAATTTTTTTAGGTGTTGAAGGATCGGAGATATGGAGATTTATGCGAAGGGGCGGAATTTTTATTTATATTATTTCTCTAATCATTTCTCAATTTTTAATAATTTTGACTTACCTTAAAATAAAAAAAGACTATCAAGTTATAATTTCTAGTAAAATTATAAATATAAATTTTTATTATAACGTATTACTAATTACATGCGGAATTATAATAATTTTATTAATAGATATTTTTTCTTTAACTACGTCCTGGTATGTTAAAAATATAATCCAGTGGAATTACTTTTTGTTAATGAACTTATTTTTTCTAAACACTTATTTTATTTGGAAAAAATTAGATAAATAATTTTTAAATGCGACAAATTGAGTTTGAAGTTATTTTTTTTCTTTAAAATCAATCACTATTCCTACTAATTTACTAAGAATTAATTGATAATATTTTTTTTCACAATTGACTTTTAATTTGCTATTAAATAATCATAGCAAACTTTTACAATGTACGAATCTTTAGCACCTTATCTTAGTTCTTTTTTCATCCTTTTTCGTGAGGGATTTGAAGCTTTATTAATTGCAATATTAGTTTTTACATATTTAGACAAAGTAAATGCCAGACATCAACGTCCAGCTGTTATGTGGGGCTTAGTTGCAGGTGTTGTTGCATCATTAATTCTTGCCTTAGCAGTAAAACAAATTGCTGCGATCACCCACGCCCATGAAGAAATATTTGAAGGTTCAGTAATGTTAATTGCTTCTGGAATGCTTGCTTATGTTGCTTACTTCAGTCACAACGCAAAAAAACATGTTGAAGGAGAAGTCGACAAAGCTGTTGCTACAGGAAATCCAATCTTTTTATCTTTGACCGTTTTTTTTGCAATTATCAGAGAGGGTTTTGAAATAGTTTTATTTTACGCTGCATTATTTACATCGGCTATTTATAGCACGGTTCCAGTAATTGCTGGGGCGGCAACTGGTACTTTTGCATTAATTTTTGTTTATTTAGGGCTCAAAAAAATCACAAAGGTTCTTCCAATTGGAGTTTTTTTTAGAGTTTCCAGTATTTTATTATTAATGCTTTCAATTTATTTCGGTTATGAAGGCACTAAAGAATTATATGCAGGCCTTCGTGAGCTTAAGATAATCTAATTATTAATCAAAAAATTAATAATTTAGAGTAAAAATTATATCAATGATACCTGGATTTGGTTTTAGAAAAAAGTTCTCAGATCTTAGTGAGAAAGAAATACTAGCTTTAGCAATATCGTCTGAGGAAGATGATGCTGCTATTTATAGAAACTATGCTGAGCATTTAAAAAACGATTATCCAGATACATCCAAAATATTCCATGACATGGCAAGAGTTGAGGACTCTCACAGAAAATTGTTGCTTGATACCTTTAAAAAAAGATTTGGAGATAATATTCCATTAATAAGAAGAGACCATGTTTCTGGTTTTTATAATCGAAAACCTGTTTGGTTAATGAAAAATCTAAGTATTGATAGAATTAGACTCGAGTCTGAAATGATGGAACGTGATGCATATAATTTTTACATGAAAGCTGCTCAAATGAGCACTGACGCATCAACAAGAAAATTACTTGGTGACTTGGCAGCTGCTGAGGCTGGCCACACAGTTGCTGCTGACAATCTTATTGAAAAGCATGCGGCCGGAGATACAAAAGAAATAGAAGCTAGAACTGCAAAAAGACAATTTATTTTAACTTGGGTTCAGCCTGGTTTAGCTGGATTAATGGATGGCTCCGTTTCTACACTTGCTCCAATTTTTGCAACAGCCTTTGCAACACAAGATACATGGACAACTTTTGTTGTTGGTCTAGCAGCATCGGTTGGTGCTGGAATATCCATGGGGCTTACAGAGGCAGTATCTGATGATGGAGTAATTTCAGGAAGAGGTTCGCCTGTAAAACGCGGGCTTGCATGCGGAATAATGACTGCTGTTGGTGGATTAGGTCACGCACTTCCCTATTTGATTCCACATTTTTGGACCGCAACTATCCTTGCAATGATTATAGTATTTTTTGAATTATGGGCGATTGTTTGGATTCAAAATAAATACATGGAAGCGCCTTTTCTTAGAGCAACTTTACAAGTCGTTGTGGGCGGTGGGTTAGTTTTAGCTGCCGGAATCTTAATTGGTACAGGTTAATTTAAGATCTATAGTCTGCGTTAATTGAAATATATTCTGCATTAAAATCGCAGGTATATGCAGTAAATTTTCCTTTACCTAAATTTAAATTCACATCAAAAATAATATCTTCACCAAGCATATAATTTTTAACTTTAAGCTCATCATAACTAGGTACCTGCATTCCATATTTTGTGATCAAAAAATCACCAATTTTAATTTCTATTTTATCTTGTTTAACTCTCTCATTGGTCTTTCCAATAGCCATAAGTATTCTTCCCCAATTAGGATCACTTCCGGCAAGAGCAGTTTTTACAAGGGGAGAATTAGCAATGGACATCGCAACTTCTTTTGCAAATTTATCATTAGAAGCTCCTGTAACTTTTATTGTAAGAAATTTTTTAGCTCCTTCACCATCTAAAACAACTTGCTTTGAAAGATCGAGCATTACTTCATAAAGAGCTTTTTCGAAATCTTTTGCTACTTTAGAGTTAATATCATTAATAATTCTATTCTTAGCTTTTCTAGTTGAAAAAACTAACACCATATCATTGGTTGAAGTATCGCCATCAACAGTGATTGCATTAAAAGTGTTTTCAGTATTTCTTTTCAAAATTTTATTAAGAACCTCTTGAGAAATATTTGCATCGGTGAAAATAAAACCGAACATAGTTGCCATATTAGGCGCTATCATTCCTGAGCCCTTTGCAATACCCGCTATATTTATAAAATCTTTGTTAGTTTGAACAACTGCACAGCTCATTTTTCCAAATGTGTCGGTAGTCATAATAGACAAGGCCTGCTTAATCCAAGTTAGTTTTATAGGTCTTTTTAATTTTTCAATTAAATTAGGTAGAGCTCCTTTAACTTTTGCAAGAGGAAATGGTTGACCAATGACTCCTGTGGAAGCAAATAAAATTTGTTTATTTGAAATTTTTTTTTTATCTGAAAAAAATTTAGCTAACTCAATAATACTATTTAAGCCTTGTTTGCCTGTATATGCGTTTGCATTTCTGGTATTTACTAATAAGGCTCTAATGTCTTTTTTATTTGCTTTAATATTCCAATCAATACAAACAGATCTTGTTGAGGATTTTGTATAAACTGCTGAAAATATCGCACCATCCGGAAAATAAAATAAACTTACATCGTCTCTATTGGTATTATACAAACCTGCGCTTGCCGTTGAAATCTCTAGGCCATCAATGCTTGGCATCTCAGGAAAATCTTTGGTAACTCTATTCAATTGTTTTTTCTTAAAAAAGTTTTGAAATAACGTAGTCATGTGTATTTTATTTAGTGTTTTTTCAGTTATAAGGTAGTTGCTAAATTTATACTATTTAATTTATCTGTAATAATATCTCAAAATGATACCTGGTTTAAACATTTTAAAAAAAATATTTAAAACATCCAATGAGCGTAAGCTTGCTGAAATACAGCCGTTAGTTCAAAAAATTAATTTGTTAGAACCAGAAATTCAAAAACTTTCAGATCAAGAATTAAAAAATAAAACACAAGAATTTAAAAATCGAATAAAAAATGGTGAAAATTTGACTAAAATTTTACCAGAAGCATTCGCTTGTGTACGTGAAGCAAGTATTAGAACCACAGGACAAAGACATTTTGATGTACAATTAATGGGGGGAATTATTCTTCATCAAGGTGGTATTTCAGAAATGAAAACTGGTGAAGGAAAAACACTTGTTGCAACTTTACCAGCCTATTTAAATAGCCTAACCGAAAAAGGCGTGCATGTCGTAACAGTGAACGATTATCTTGCAAAACGTGATTCCGAATGGATGTCTAAAATTTACAATTTTTTAGGTGTAAGTGTTGGATGTATTGTAAGTGGTATCGATGATGTTAGCCGAAAAGCTCAATATGAATGTGACATCACCTATGGAACAAATAATGAATTTGGATTTGATTATTTAAGAGATAATATGAAGTATTCCATCGCCGAGATGGTACAGCGAAAACATTACTTCTGTATTGTCGATGAAGTAGACAGCATCTTAATTGATGAAGCCAGAACTCCTTTGATAATTTCTGGGCCAACAGAAGATAATTCTTCTCAATATTTTTTATGCAACAAATTAGTTAATCAGCTTAGCAAAGAACATTATGATACTGATGAAAAAGATCGTAGCGCCTTACTAACTGAAAAGGGAATTGATTTTATTGAAGATAAGTTAAGAAAAATAAATTTATTAAAAGGCTCAAATTTTTATGATCCACAAAACTTATCCATCGTTCATCATATAAATCAATCTTTAAGAGCAAATATGCTATTTAGTAAAGATAAAGACTATATCGTTAAAGATAATCAAATTTATATTATCGATGAATTTACCGGTCGTATTATGGAAGGCAGAAGATATTCTGACGGCTTACATCAAGCGATTGAAGCGAAAGAAGGAGTTCAAATTCAAAATGAAAATCAAACTTTAGCTTCGATTACTTTTCAAAATTATTTTAGATTATACGAAAAACTTTCTGGTATGACCGGAACAGCTATGACTGAGGCTGAAGAATTTTATGAGATTTATAAATTAGATGTAGTTGAAGTACCTACCAATAGACCGATGGTTAGAAAAGATTTTAATGATAAAATTTTTAGAACTGAAAAAGAAAAATTTAATGCCATTATAAAAGAAATTATTTCTGCAAATGAAAAAAAGCAACCAGTTTTGATTGGAACCACTAGTATTGAAAAGTCTGAAAGAATTTCTAAAATTTTAAAACAAGAGTCAATAAAACATAATGTTTTAAATGCAAAATTTCATGAACAAGAGGCTAACATAATTGCACAAGCGGGCCGAATTGGTGCGGTCACTATTGCGACTAATATGGCCGGTCGTGGAACAGATATTCAACTTGGTGGAAATTTAGATCTTAAGATTAAAGAAGGTGGAACAAATGACAAAGTTTTAATTGATAGAACTAAAAAAGATCATGAAGATGAAAAAGCCAAAGTGTTAGCTAGTGGTGGATTATTTGTTATTGGAACAGAACGACATGAAAGCAGAAGAATAGATAATCAATTAAGGGGACGAACTGGAAGACAAGGTGATGTGGGTAGCTCGATTTTTTATTTAAGTTTGCAAGATGATCTGATGAGAATTTTTGGATCTGAAAAGATTGATTTTATGCTACAAAAATTAGGACTTAAAGAAGGAGAATCCATAGATCATCCATGGATTAATAAAGCTCTGGAAAAAGCTCAACAAAAAGTTGAGGGAAGAAATTTCGATATTAGAAAAACCTTATTACAATTTGACGATGTAATGAATGATCAAAGAAAAGTAATTTTTGAACAAAGGTTAGGTGTAATAAAAAATCAAAAAATTTATGATGTAGTAAATGATATTTTTGATGAAATTGTAGATAATTTAATTGATGAAATAAATAATTATCGAGATAGCGGAGATGCTAATACAAAAAAATTAGTGAAAACCAAAACAGAGCGTTTATGTGGAACTAAAATTAATGACGGTGAATTTGATGTATGGCTTTCAAAAAGCACTCCAGAAAAAAAAGAATTTTTCAAAAAGCATTTTGACCAAAGAAGAAATGCAAGAATTTCAACTGCAGGAGATGAAATTAATAAAGATGTTGAAAAAAGAATTTTTTTGCAAAATCTTGATTACGAATGGAGAAGTCACTTGCAATATCTTGAACAGTTAAGACAGGTTATAGGTCTTAGAGGTTATGGTCAGAAAAACCCACTGGACGAATATAAAAGAGAAAGCTTTAATTTATTTAAAGAACTACTTGCTAAGATTAAAGAAAATTTAATTATTTTTTTAATTAATATTCAAGTAACAAAAGAAGAAAGACCTCCACAGCCACAACAGCCTGTTATAGAGGAAAAAATTTCAAGGAACGCACCTTGTATTTGTGGATCGGGTAAAAAATATAAAAATTGTTGTGGTACGTTAAGCAAAAATTAATACCAAAATAAATAAAATTATAATTACAACAACTGTTGCAACTAACTTACGATTATTTTGAAGTAATAATTTCCAATTGAATGGATTGAAAGTTACTGTGTTAATATGTGTATCTTTATAAAATTCTTCTTTAGTAATCATCACGTCTCGTCCAATACTTAAAAATCTATTTTTTCTCTGATAAATGAGCTCTTCTGGAGAAATTTTTATTAGTTCATTTAAATTTTTTTTAATACTTAAAGTGACATTTGAAACTATTTCATCATGATTTCGATGGGCTCCACCTTTGGGCTCTTTAATAATTTCATCAATAATTTTATTTTCAAGTAAATCTTGTGAAGAAATTTTCATTGCCTCCGCTGCTTCTTTAGCTTTTTTTGGATCGCGCCAAAGAATTGATGCGCACCCTTCTGGCGATATTACTGAATAAACTGAATATTCTAACATTAAAACTTTATTAGCAGTTGCAAGGGCTATAGCTCCGCCTGAACCCCCTTCTCCTATAACAACTGAAATCAATGGAACTTTCACATTAAGACAACACTCAATGCATTTTGCAATCGCCTCTGCCTGACCTCGTTCTTCTGCGCCTTTGCCAGGATAAGCGCCAGGAGTGTCTATAAAAGTTATTATTGGAATATTTAATCTATCTGCAAGGTTCATTAGACGCATACTTTTGCGATATCCCTCTGGCCTCATCATCCCAAAATTTCTTTGAATTCTAGATTGAGTGTCATTACCTTTTTCCTGCCCAATAACTAAAACCGATACCCCATCCAGAGTTGAAAAACCTGCCAACACGGATTGATCTTCTCCATACAAGCGATCACCTGATAAATTAATAAAATCTGGAAAAATCTTTTCAATATAATGAATAGAACGAGGTCTAAATTCATGTCTTGCTACTTTTGTTTTTTGCCATCGGTTTAGATTTGCATACGTTCGGTCTAATGCCTCATTCAACCTTCTTTCAGCATCAACAATTGTCGGATTTTCAATTGTAGTAATTCCTTTTGCAAGATAAGGAGCTTTTAATTCCTGAACTCTTTGGTCTAATGCTTTAATATCGTCTTCAAAATCTAAATAATTCATTTAACAATTTAATTTTTATACATATTGAGTTCGGATAAAGTTTATATATAAATTGTGGCCTATATGAAATCTTTTCCAAAAAATACCATTATTACAGGAAAAATTTCTAAAGAATTTGAAGAAATCTTAACTTTAGATTGTTTAGAGTTTGTAGCTGATTTACATCGAAAATTTAATTCGCGAAGACTTGAGTTGTTAAAACGTAGGCAAGAAGTTCAAAAAAAAATTGATGGTGGCTGGCGTCCAAATTTTTTAGATGAAACTAAATCTATAAGAGAAAAAGATTGGAAAATTTTAGGTGTTCCAAATGATCTACAAGATCGCAGGGTTGAAATTACCGGACCTACTAATCAAAAAATGATTATCAATGCTCTAAATTCTGGAGCAAGTTGTTTTATGGCAGATCTTGAAGATTCAGCAACTCCAGCTTGGAATAATGTTATTGAAGGTCAAATTAATTTAAAAAATGCAATTAATAAAAAAATTAATTTTACAGATAAAACTACTGGTAAAGAATACAAATTAAATGAAAAACATGCTGTTCTTATTGTAAGACCGAGGGGATGGCATTTGGATGAAGCTCATTTCCTAGTTGATAATGAAAAATGTTCAGGAGGAATATTCGATTTTGCTATTTATTTTTATCATAATGCTAAGCAATTAATTAAGAATGGTACGGGTCCTTATTTTTATCTCCCAAAAATGGAAAGTCATCTTGAGGCTAGACTTTGGAACGATGTATTTACTGAAGCACAAAAAAAATTAGGTATTAAACTCGGAACCATCAAAGCAACAGTTCTAATTGAGACAATTTTAGCTTCTTTTGAAATGGATGAAATTCTATTTGAATTAAAAGATCATATAGTAGGTTTAAATTGTGGAAGATGGGATTATATTTTTAGCTACATAAAAAAATTCAAAAATTTTAAAGATTTCTTACTACCAGATCGATCAATTGTTAAAATGACTTCACATTTTTTAAGATCGTATAGTTTATTATTAATTAAAACCTGTCATCGCAGAGGTGCTCACGCAATGGGTGGAATGGCCGCTCAGATACCAATTAAAGATAATGAAGCTTTAAATCAAAAAGCAATGGATGCAGTAAAGCAGGATAAATTAAGAGAAGCTAATGATGGTCATGATGGTACTTGGGTTGCTCATCCTGGTTTAGTAAAAATTGCAAAAGATGTGTTTGATGAAAAAATGCCACAACCAAACCAAGTTAACAAAATTCCAAGTAATATAAAAATTGAAGCTAATGATTTATTGTTGGCTGAAAAAGGAGATATCACTGAAGACGGTCTTAGAAAAAATATTTCTGTAGGAATTCAATATTTAGCTGCATGGCTTGGTGGAAATGGTTGTGTACCTCTTTATAATTTAATGGAAGATGCTGCTACCGCTGAAATATCAAGAGCTCAGGTTTGGCAATGGAACAAGCATCAATGTAAAACTATTGATGGTAAAACTATTGACCCTGTCTATGTAAAAAAAATTGTAAAAGAAGAAATGGTACAGATTAAAAAAGAGGTTGGAGAGCAAAAATTTGAAAAAGGCAATTACGAGCGAGCTGCGAAAATGTTCGAAGAAATGTCAATTGCTAATCAATTTGAGGATTTCCTAACTGTTCCTGCATATAACGAAATTATAAGATCAGAAGCTAGATAATTTTTTTATTTAACAACACTAATCTTTTCTACTGGAATTTTTTCAATAATGATCGTTTTTTCCAAAACAATATCTTTTGAACCAAAGTAATAAAGAATACAAAGAATAGCTACCAAGATAGCTAGGGCTGCTAGGATAATTTGTATTGAAGTTCTAAAAGGCATAAGAAATTAATTATATAATATTTAAATTAAAATTATGTTAATAAATTATTCATTGATTAATGGCAACGCATAAAAGTTTAGTATTAGTAGGAATGATGGGAACTGGCAAAAGTACTATTGGAAAAGAAGTTGCAAAAAAATTAAAAATTGAATTCATAGATACCGACGCATTAATAGAAAACGAAACTAATCAAACGATTGCTGAAATCTTTAAAAAAAATGGAGAAAAATATTTTAGAGATTTAGAAGAAAAAACTTTTTTAAAAATTAAAAATGATAAAGAAAAAATAATTTCTGTAGGTGGAGGGGCATTTATTAATGAGTCTATTAGAAAGAAAATTTTAAAAGAATATTTATCTGTTTGGTTAAATATGGATGAGGATTTGATTATTAATCGTATTAAAAGAAATTCTAAAAAGAGACCCATGGTAGATCAAAATAATATTGAAAAAAGCGTAAAAAATTTAAAAAAAACTAGAGACCCGATATATAAATTGGCGAACTATGAAATAAATTGTAACTTAAATAGTAAGAATAAAATCATTGAAAAAATTATAGATTTTTATGAAAAAAATAATAATTAAAGTAAATTTAAATCATAATAGTTATCCAATTATAATTTCAAAAAATTTATTAAATAATGCAGGTTTAGAAATTAAAAAAGTTATTCCAAAGGCAGCAAAATTTTTATTAATTACAGACAAAAATATTCCTAAATCTTATATCCGCTCAATTTTGTCTTCATTAAAGTCTAAGAAAAAATATCTCTTTACTTTGAATGCAGGAGAAAAATCGAAAAATATGAATTTTACTAATAAAATTATTGAAAAATTATTTAAATATAATTTTAATCGTGATGACTGTTTAATTGCTTTAGGTGGCGGTGTTATTGGAGATTTATCAGGATTTGCAAGTAGCATATTTAAAAGAGGTATTAATTTAGTTCAAATACCAACAACTTTATTGGCGCAAGTAGATTCCTCTATTGGCGGAAAAACTGGAATTAATTCTAGTGAAGGCAAAAATATGATTGGAACATTCTACCAACCAAAGCTTGTTTTAATTGATCCGCTAACATTAAAAAGTTTACCACGTAGACATTTAGTTGCAGGCTATGCTGAAATTTTAAAATATGCCTTAATAATGAATAGAAAGTTTTTTTCTTGGCTAGAAAAAAATTCTCATGACATTATTAATTTAACTCACATAAATCAGGTAATGTATGCAATTAAAGAAAGTTGCAAAAGCAAAGCAACCATAGTGCAAAGAGACGAGAAAGAAAAAAACCTTAGAGCAATACTTAATTTTGGTCATACTTTTGCGCATGCTTTTGAGGCAGTAAAAAAATATTCAAATGACCTTATTCATGGCGAAGCAGTTCTATATGGAATGATGATCGCATCCTCACTGTCTGTAAAAATGAAAATGCTAAATATAAATGAACATCAGCGTATTAAAGATTTATATAGAAAATTAAATATTAATTATAAAATTAAGAATATTTTTAATAAAAAAGATATAAGCAAAATTTTTAATTATATGAAACATGATAAAAAAATATCAGGATCTAAAATTAACTTAATTTTATTAAAAAAAATTGGAAGGGCTAAAATTTTACCATCCGATTTGAATAAAAATATTAAACCTATTTTAGTAGAGCAATTTAATTAATCTTTATTTCAAGAGAATGAATAATATTTTTCATCTCTTCATCTAAAATTTCATAAATTTTTTTATGAGCATCTACTGGCTTCAATTTCTTTAATTCAGCTGAAGAAATAATTAATTCAAAATGACTATTATTGTTTTTTGGAGACTGAGCGTGATGTTGATGCAGATGTGATTTATTATTCACTTGTACTTTTTCACATACGATATTTTGTTTAATTTTATCTAAGATAATATATTTTAGATCAGACATAAAATAATTTTAGTCAATTTAAAAAATTACGCAAATGAGAAAGATCTGTGAATGGAGTAAATGTAAAGAGTTGGCTTCTGGTCAGGGTCTTATAAAAAAAGATATTAATAAACAATATAAGTGGTTTTGTGGTGATCATCTAAAAATACATAATAAGACTAACGACAATTCATGCGATTGGAAGAGATGTAAGCAACCTGGCGAGTTTAAAGCTCCATCTAAAACAGCAGGAGAGTACAAATGGTTTTGTTCAGAACATATAAAAATTTACAATCACGATTGGGATTTTTTCTCTGAAATGTCACAAGATAAAATTGAAGAGTTTATTCATTCAGATATTACTTGGCATAAACCAACTTCTAAACTTGGATCAAAGGATAATTTCTTTAATAAAGTTTGGAGGAATATTTTAGAAGAGCAAGATATTTTTTCAGCTGATTATTTTAAACAATTTGAAAAAAAAACAATTTATAGTTCAAAAGAAATAGAAGCTTTAAAAAAATTAGATTTAAAAAGTAATGTAAAATGGAGCGAAATTAGAGAGCAATTTAAAAAACTTGTAAAAAAATACCACCCAGATACAAATTCTGGTGATAAAAAATTTGAAAATAAATTAAAAGAAATAACTATCGCTTATACTCTTTTAAGGAATAATCAAAAAAACGTTAATCATGGACAATAATATTTTTGAAAATACTCCTGATATAAAAATTTCTGTTAAACAGACCTTTAATATTGAAACAGATATGACTGTTGAAGGTTTTTCAAAAAAAAATCAATTTGTTCCTGAGTTGGATAATGCTTATAAATTTGATCGCGATACTACTCTTGCGATTCTTGCCGGTTTTGTTTTCAATAAAAGAGTTTTAATTCAAGGTTTTCACGGAACAGGAAAATCAACACATATTGAACAAGTTGCAGCAAGATTAAATTGGCCCTGCATAAGAGTAAATTTGGACAGTCACATTAGTAGAATTGATCTTTTAGGAAAAGATGCAATCGTAATAAAAGATAATAAACAAGTTACTGAATTTAGAGAGGGTATCTTACCTTGGGCACTACAAAATCCTGTGGCGCTAGTATTTGATGAATATGATGCTGGCAGACCTGATGTTATGTTTGTAATTCAAAGATTGCTTGAAAGTGAAGGAAAATTAACTTTGCTCGATAAAAATAAAGTAATTAAACAAAATAAATATTTTAGATTATTTGCAACTGCAAATACGATTGGTCTTGGGGACACTTCAGGACTTTATCATGGGACACAGCAAATTAATCAGGGACAAATGGATAGATGGAATATTGTAACTACTCTTAATTACCTAAAACAAGAAAATGAACTTGAAATCATATTATCTAAATGCCCTCATCTAAATAATGCAGATGGAAAAAAAATCGCTCAAAAGATGATACAGGTTGCTGATTTAACAAGATCTGGCCTTGCTAATGGGGATATTTCAACGGTAATGAGTCCAAGAACAGTAATGACATGGCGAACCCATAGCCCTGATTCTTCGCATTGCCACTTAAGCGGCTTTTCCACCGGGCCGGCGGCG
>JAAOEI010000198.1_pt1 | contig 25063 bp, 27 predicted proteins | sample 7059261 | NCBI WGS metagenome assembly JAAOEI01 (sample SAMN14008812, study PRJNA610033) | viral metagenome | isolation source: viral particles filtered from seawater | place: China: Hangzhou Bay, Yangshan Deep Water Harbour | collected 2017-10-31 | reverse complement strand
TGGCAAGACATCAACGATCAAACTGCTATTGACGCGGCCGAAGCGGCCGCAGATGCTCAGTCTACTGCTGATGGCAAGATCGTTACGTTTGCGCAAACAAGCGCGCCTACGGCTGAGGGTGTAGGTGATCTGTGGATTGACACGGATGATAGTAATAAGCCATATCGTTGGAGCGGCTCTGCATGGGTTGCGATCCGTGACGGCACGATCGCTACGGTAGACGCCCGAGTCACCAATGTCGAACAGACCAAGATTGGCTACGCTACACGTAACGCAACGGGGCTTGTCTTCGACAACAATGGTGCAATCAAGACAAAAGATGACGTTGATGCGTGGAACCTAGCTAACCCCACAGACCTGCTGACAGGGAACGTAGGTCGACCGTTCGCTACGGCGGTCAAGCAAGTGTCGGTGACCGATGGACAGGGCAACACTGCCGCGATCGAGCAGGCATTCACGACGCAGAAGACAGTCAATGACGGGCTGTACGCACAGTACAGCGTCAAGATCGACAACAACGGATATGTGTCGGGCTTCGGCCTTTCATCAACATTAGTAAATTCAACACCATTCAGTCAATTCCTGATACGCGCTGATCGATTTAGTATTATAAATCCGGCAGCTAATCAAAAAACTGTAACTGCTGTCACTATTGTAAGCTCTACTATATTGTGGGGGGTATCCGCTCACGGCTTAGTGGTGGGTGACAAAGTAAGATTTTTTAACGTAACAGGGTTTGATAACAATTTAGTAACATTTACTGTTACTGCTCTATTTGGGTCTAGTTTTTTCTACACGGATAGACAAGGCTATACACCTAGTATATCTGCGTCGTCTAAGGTGGCTAAGATAGCCGTGCCTTTTGTTGTAGACAGTGGTGTCGTTTACATCGATACCGCGATGATCAAAGACGCGACGATTACCAACGCCAAAATTACTAACCTTGCAGTTGATAACGCCAAGATAGCCGACGCCACAATTACAGGCGGCAAAATCGCGAACGCTACGATTACAGGTTCGTTGATTGCAAGCTCGACCATCACTGGGGCGTTGATCGCAGACTCAACCATTACAACGGCCAAAGTCGCTGACACTCTTCAGTCACTCAACTATAGTGTCGACGACAAAACTGGCTGGCAGATTAACAAAGCCGGCACTGCTACATTCAATCAGGTCAATGTGCGGGGATCGATTGCTGGTGTTGGCTTCACCTCATACAACTGGCCAACGACGGGTACCTATGGTTTCTACCTAGGTGCTGAGGGTCTGCGGCTCGGCAACTTAAACAACGATAAATATTTTCAGGTGACGTATGACGGCAACGTCACAGCACCCGGGTTATCCATTAGCAATGGTGTTGCAACTTTCTCTGGCCAGTTATCGGCAGCTACAGGTACGTTTTCGGGGGGTTTGTCGGCAGCTACAGGTACGTTTTCCGGTTCTTTGACAGCAGCCGCTGTTAACGCGGTAAACACTATCAATATCGCGGGGCAAGCCGTGACTGTGCCGGCTGGAAGTTCAGCGGCTAATTTGGGAGCTACGGTAACCATCACACTTAACGTAGCCGCACCTGTCATCTTGATCGCTACGTTTTATGGGCAACAAATCTCGTGGTTTAGGCCACGGATCTTACGTAATGGGGTTGTTGTTTTAGCTCCTACCGGATTGCAATCTTCTGGGGGTGTTGATCCATATTTACCAGTTACGATAACTGGAACAGACAATCCCGGTATTGGGACGCATGTATATACTGTTGATGCGTATTACGAAGAATACGCCGGTCGACCTTTGTCTACGGACACTACACTGTTTGCGCTTGGAGCTAAGCGGTGATTAATTATGTTACATACAAAATATCGGGCGAAATACTAAGCGTTGGTTATTGTCCTGACGAGGATTTTCAACACCAAGCAAAACCGGAACTTGGTATATACGCGCTACAAGGCACTGCTGATTATAGGACTCAGTATGTAAAAAGTTCACAAATTATAGATAAACCGCCTAAACCTATCGGAGCGTATATTTTTGATTACAGTTCTGAGCGTTGGATTCCTGACGTAAGTGAGCAGCTAAGAGCAGTTCGTTTACAACGAAATAATTTATTGGCGCAAAGTGATTGGACCGATACTTACTCTGCACCTGCTAGATTAGGTTCAGAAAAATACAACCAATGGCAGCAATACAGGCAGCAGCTTAGAGATGTAACCTCGCAACCTGACCTCTATAACATAGTTTGGCCAACTCCTCCCAACTCATGACCACAACAACCATCAAACGCAAACCCCGGCGCACGGTCGTTGCTAAGATTGTGCTGACCGAAGCCGAGCTTCAGACCATGATGGATCAGGCGGCGCGCCGCGCGCTTGAGTCCGTGGGCCTGCATGATGAGACCGCCGGCAAAGATGTCCACGACCTACGTTCCCTGATCGATGGGTGGCGGGGGGTTAAGAAAACGGCAATGCGGTCAGTCGTGCAAGCAGCTACGGTCGCCCTGCTGGGATTGCTGGTCTTGGGCGCTTCTGTAAAGTTCTGGCGCAATGATTGAGCGTGCGTCATAATACGAGCCTATGGCACAACTCGTCCTTTTTGACAAGGCTCGTGTCGCTGCATGGGTTGCTCAAGAAGTCGGACAGGGTGCAGACTGGGGCTCCTACTACGCTATGGGCGTTGAACGGGACGGACAGATGATCGCAGGTGTCGTCATCAACAACTTCAACGGCGCGAACGCGACGGCTCACATCGCTATCAAGCGGTTTACGAAAGCCATCATCCCTCTTTTCCAGCATATCTGTTTATACGCTTTTGAGCAGTGCAAACTCAAGCGCCTGACAGGGATGGTTCCCTCAAACGAACCACATATCATTGCCTTTGATAAGCACATCGGCTTTGAAGAAGAATTTATTATGAAAGACGGCGCTCCGGGCGCTGACATGCACGTCTTAGTGATGTGGCCCGATAAATGTCGTTGGCTACGCAAGGAGTAAGTTATGGGTGGAAAATCAGCACCGGCCCCAGATTACGCGCCGCTTGCTGCTGCTAGCAAAGAAGCCGCTGAGACCATGGCTGGTCTCGGTCGAGAGCAGCTTGCGTTCGCTCGTCAACAGTACGCAGAAGTCTCACCCGTCGCACGCCAGATTGCGCAGCAGCAGATCGCGGCACAGCAAGAGCAGATGCGACAGGCGCAGGATTATTACAACTACGCCACGACTACCTTCCGACCTATTGAGCAAGGGCTTGCTCGTCAAGCCCAAGAGTTCAACACGGAAGCCTACCGAGAACAGCTTGCTCAGGAAGCCGCAGCGGCGGCCGGCCGTGCGTTCGGCACTACACAGGCAGCCTCTGAACGAGCCATGCGATCGATGGGTGTGAACCCAGCCTCGGGTGCCGGGATGGGTATTCAGGCGCAATCCTCGCTTGGTCTGGCAGCACAACGGGCTTCCGCGATGACAGGTGCTCGCCGGCAGGCTGAACAGATGGGCTGGGCTCGTCAGATGGATGTCACTGGGCTCGGTCGGGGGTTACCCGGCGCGTCGTTGGCTGCGTACGGCGGCGCTACAGGAGCAGGTTCTGCGGGTCTTCAGTCGACGATGGCTCCGGGCACTCAGTTCGGCGCTCTGTACGGTCAGGGTGTCAGTACGATAGGCAGCGGCCTAGGAATGCAGATTCAGGGCCTTGGGTCGGTGTTGAGTTCGCAGACAAGCTACGCCAACGCTATCAGTTCACAGGCTGATCCGTTTGCAACTATTGTTGGTATGGGTCTCGGTGGCTGGGCTTCGGGCGGGTTTAAGGGTGTTTCCGACTACCGCGTAAAAACAGATATTAAACGCGTAGGGTTTGACGCTCGCACGCAGTTGCCGATATATGAATTTGCGTATAAGGCGTTGCCCAACCAAAGGTTCCGTGGTGTCATGGCGCAAGAGGTAGAACGCTTATACCCTGACGCTGTTTCTGAGCACCCTTACGGGTTTAAGATGGTTGATTACGCCCAACTCGGCATGCGGATGGAGCGCGTCTAATCATGGCTGATTTCTTCAAAGGCCTTGCCGGCGGCTTTCAGACCGGTCTTCAGTTTGGCGAAGCGCGCCGCCGCAACCAAGAATACCAAGAGCAGTTAGCGGAACGTGAGCGGTTACGGCAGATATATGGTGCCGAGCCAACGATGACGCCGGGTCAAGCTGCGACTCCTGAGCAGATTCAGAGCGCTGGTCTTGAGACAGGGCGTTTGCAGATGAACGACACCGCGGATTTTGGCTTGTCTTCTGAAGAAGCAGCGCGCTACGCACCGCAGATGCCGTCGGCGCAAGCTACGACTACACCGACTACGTATTCCTTCGGTGGACGTACGCGGCAGACTCCGTTTAGTGCAGATGAACTCAACCGCATGCGCATGCAGCAGGCGATCCCTGTGTTGGCCGTGCGGAACCCGGCCGAAGCTATGCGCATGCAGGCGGCTCTCGCCACTGAAGAACGTCAGGCTGCACGTGCGCCGCTTGAGCTAGAAGCATTGCGTGGGCAGGTTGCGAGCGGAGCGTTATCTCGCCGGCAGTCAGAGTTGCAGATTCAAGAGGCAGAACGACAAGCGCAACAGCGTCAACGAGCGGATGCATTTACCGCGCAACTTACTGAAGCTCGTCGCCAGAATCCGAATATGACACCTTCTGCCATGTTTCAGATGGCATCAGAGTCGGGTTTGGGTACGGCCGAAATTTATCAAGTGATGCAAAACATCACGGGTGTCGATAAAGCGTTGTTCGAGCAAGGCGAACGTGATATCAAGAAGATGATTCGTGGCAAGGGGCTTGACGGCATTGTCGACCAGTTTAATAAGTCCGATCTAATCGGGCCGGGTCGCAACTACCGCGTTGATCGTGATCCGAAAAGCGGTGCGGTGTCTCTAACCCTTATTGATGCGGCTACGGGTAACGCGGTTGGCGGCGCGCAGAGGTTTGCCAATGAAGGTGAAGCTACTGGCTACTTGAGCCGAATGGCCACAAATCCTGAAACAGTAGGTGAGTACGTCGCAAACCTAGAAACCCGTCGTGCGCAGATCAAATACTACGAGTCGCAGGCCAACCGAAACGATGCCATCGCGAACGCCAGCCGTTCGTTTACGCCCGAGCAAGCAACAGAACTAAACAATTTGAGTGCTGATATTGATGCAGCACGTGAAACTGGGGACGAAGCAAAAGCTAAGCGACTTACCGAACAATTTGATCTGAAGTATAGAACTTTTGCAGGCGAGATTGGTCGAGTAATGCAGCCGCGTCCGGCCGCGCAAGTTAAGCCTGCGCCAGATCTCAACCCAATGGCTATGAAGCGGTACGAAGAGCTTATAAAAGGCGATAGGTTTAAGAACGCTACTCCTGCCGAACAGCGACAGATACTGATCGATAACGGGTTTGATCCTGTACAAGCTGGTTATGGCGGCGGGATACCAGACCGCCGAGTCGGTGAGAGGCCCGCACCGGGGCTAACGCGTGGCACACAACCTGCACCTGCTCCGGCTCCTACCCCTGCTGTTGGTAGTGGGCTATCTTCTATTGTTAGCCAGCCTCAAGCCCCATCTCGTGACGTTATAGAAGCTGATTTGGCGCAACGTGCGGCTGAAAGAGGACTTGCTCGTGATGAGCTTCGTTCTATTTACCGCGCTGAAGTTGAACAGCTTGGATTAACGGCTGATGCTGTTAAAGGGCTAGCACCTCAACGTGCGCGAGACCTGCGTAATTCGCCCTATTTCGAATTCTTCCCTCGTAATGTTCAGCGCGCTTTAACAACTTCGGGAGCAGATGCCGGAGTTTGAGGGTGCGGACGATGTAACACTTGTCCAGCAGTACAGTCGTGAGATGGGTGTGCCTTTCGAGGATGTGGCGAACTATCTGGGTGTTCGCCCAAGAAGTACAGGCGCAGAAATGGGCCGCCAATTTGTTGGCGGGCTTGTATCAGGTGTGCCGACCATGGCCGGTCGCGCCGTTCAGGCTATTAGTGGACCCGGTGGTGCAGCTTATGACGTCGGTACACAGATGCGGGAGTTCGGTGAAGCCCGAGCACCGTTATACGAGCCTGATCTCCGTGGTCGAGGGCTGGTTGCTGAGGCTGCCATCAAAGGCGCGCGGGGCGTTGCTGAGGCGGCTCCGGTGCTTGGTTCAGCACTTATCCCCGGCGTGGGCCTCTACGCGGCTCCTGCGGCCGCTGCTGCCCTCTTTGGTGGGTCTTCATATCAGGAAGCCTACGAACGCGTTCTGCGCGATACAGGCGATGAAGAAGCGGCGCGTTCGGCCGCTATCCGTACCGCAGGGATTCAGGGTGTAGGTGAGGCTGCGGCAACGACTGCTACGTTGGGTCTGGGCCGTGCGTTGCGGCCGCTGTTACCCGGAGCTAGGACAACCGCTGAGGTTGCAGGCCAGATGACACGCCCCGGTGTCGCTGCGCCGTTCGCACGCGCCTACGGCACCAACCTCGCAGTGCAGCCAGCTACCGAGGTATTGCAGGATATCGGTTCCGAGTATGTTGCTCGTGCCTATGGTGCTCAGCCTGAGGATATTGGTGGCATTGCACGTGAGAGTGCGCTTGGTGGCTTTGGTATGGCCATGCTGCTGGGCCCGCTTCAGTTCGGCAACGCTGTACAACGTTCACAGCGAGCTAGTGCGTTACGGGAAGCGCTTGCACCTGACTCACAGTTGCCGCTCGAAACCAAGATGCAGGCGTACGAGCTTATTCAATCCGAAGCCACGCGTCAGGGTATACCCACTGCCGACGTCAACGCATGGGCAGGCGAGCAGTTGTTGCGCGAAGGTGAACGGATTGATAAGCAGATCCGACTTGAAGAAGCAGCACAGATGCTGCGTGATTGGCAAGAGTCGGTAGCACGCGGTGACATCGCTTCGGCTATGGCGGCTGAGCAAGGTGTACGTGGCGCTGCTTGGGTACCCGAAGACCAGCAACAGAAGATCGAAGAGGATTTCCTCGCTGCTTACAACGCACCAAGCGGTATCTCAGTTAGAGAGCAGGCTGCTGATGGGTCGGTTGCCGATCGCGAGTTGACGATGGGCGAGTTGTTGTCGCGTCGGCAGGAGCAGGCTGCGCAAGGCATCGACCTCACCACAATGACTGGGCCAAACGCCAGCACGTCACAACAAGCCGCGTCACTTCTTCGTGGGCTTACAGCGACCTTACCGCCCGGTACCACACAGGTACAGACGGCTGGGTTTGTATCACCCAACATCCGGCGACTAGAGTCAGGTGTATATCTGACAGAACCTCCCGGCGAGCAACAACCGGCTGTCGGCTTAGCTGCGGGTCGTGTTGTGCGTCGCCCTCCCGCACCGGGTATCCAAGAAGTCGCACCGGGCGTTTACACCGCGCCTGAAGGTGAGCAGTTCAGAGCGCGTCGCATTGAAACTGGTGCCAACGTTCCTCCAGTGTCTCCTGTGGGTGCAGTACCCGGCGTTCCTCCTTCCGCCGGTTCCCCTGCCGCTTCGGCGGCGGGGGCTTTTTCTGCTGCACCCTCAACTACCCCTGCGCAACCCGCACAACCGACTAATTTAGACGTCAAACTTCCAAAAGAACTAACGGGTGCGAGCCCTCGATACGCCTCTCACACACTTTCGTTTGCGAGTGACATCGATCGAGCCGCATATATCGCACGCAATGAAGATAAGCGTTCGGCTAGGGATGAAGACTATGTAAATTTTGTTAAGCGCAATACGGGGTGGTCTACGTTTATGGTGCGTGCCCATGGGCGTGCCGTAGCGCAAGCAATCAAAGCGCAAGCTAAAGTAGAGTCTGATCCAAACGCTTTGTTAGCCATCGCAGCACAGCCCTTAACAGATGACATTCGTATTGCGCCAGCGCAACCCGCGCAACCCAAAACTCAACGCGGCCAGCAGGCTGCCGCAGCCGGCAAAGCGGCTACCGTTCCAGCAACACAACAACCGCTTGATCCTGAGCTTGCTGCAAGTCTAGACCGCATCTTAGAAGCTCGTGTCGCATCCGAACGCGCGGGTAAGGTACAAGGCAAAGTTAGTTTGCCGCAGGGTGTGTTTAAGGGCCTTGTACGCATGCTGCGTAGCCCGTCTGAGCAAGCGCCAATTGTCTACGCCGACAAAGGTGCGGCCGCTGACCCAGAGAATACGGTGAAGTACGCGGGTCAGATGCGTGAGATCTACAACGCGGCACAACGTGTGTTGCTGGCCGCGCGTGATCTCGCGTCGTCGGAAAACAACTTGTTCAAATCCTCTGGTCAAGAGACCACGCCTATCAAAGCTACGACACCCGAAGGCACCGTAGCAATGGCCGAAGCCGAAGCCACTGAGCTGTATCAGAAGGTTGTAGCTCAACGTCAGGTGCTGAACAACGCGCTGCAAGCTCTACGTGCCGCAGCCGGCAGTGACGCAAACACCGAAGCTCTTGTCGCAGTCCTCAAGGCTCGGACGCAAAAAGGCGGCACAAAGTCGGGTGATACCAGTCGGTTCAAGGAAGTAGCGTCTCTTCTTAAAAAATCCGCAGACAAAATTTCACAGGCGGAATACGACGAGATCCTTGATTCACTGATCTCGCGGTCATGGAACTCGTTGAAGCAGGGTACGTTAGCTCGTGCCGAATCCGCTGATGTAGTGCGGGGTACCGAGACTCGCCAGTCTCGCGAAGGCGCTAAGCGAGGGCTAGATACACCCATTCGTGAGGCTGTTGAAGAAGCCAAGCCATCGTTTCCGTTTAAGCCGGTCACCAAGCAGCGTCCGAATGAAACTCCAGAGCAGTTCGCAGCACGGCAAAAAGAAGCGGAAGCTCGCTACAAAGCTCGCGTAGAAGAAGCCAAGAACCCCATCATCGCGGTTCTAAATTACTTCCGGGGGCTTCGCGGCACGGGCTACGAAAACATGCTGTCAAAGGCGATTCTTGAAGCAATCCGTAACACGAACGCCAAGTCGTTGCCAAAGGTCAAGTGGATCGATGACAAAGACACCACGACTAAACCGTCGTATGACCCAAAGACAGATACCGTCACGCTACGGAGCAACGCATCAGCCGAGGAAACGCTTCACGAGACGCTGCACGCCGCGCTTCAGTGGTTTGTTCATTCGAATCCAAATCTTCCTGAAGTCAAAGCGCTGTCCGCTGCGCTTGATCGTGTGCTGGCGACTGATGTCAGTAAGACCAAGCTGACTGATGCGCAGAAGGTTAAAGCACAGGAAGTTATCGACGCGATACGAGCGGTCAAGACCAGATCCAAAGACAAGAAGACAGCCGACCTTGATGCTGTGCTGGAGTTCATCTCTTACGGCAACACGCTTCGTGATTTCCGTGAGCTTCTCAAAGCTATCCCCTCTCGGCCTGACCCCGAGACGACTAAGTGGCGGCGCGCCGTATCAGACCTATACAACAGGCTGATCGCCCTCATGCAGCGCTTCCTCGGTGTTAAAGACACAGTGGCTAACGATGTCGTCGAGAACACGATGTCGCTGCTACAGAAGGTCGCTACAACCGAACAGAAGGCTCCTGCCAAACTTACGGGCCAGACGCTTCAGGCTGCGGTTGCCTCAAACAAAGCAATACAGACTGCCTCTGACAGCAACGCTGTGGACTACCTTGCCTTTACGAAAAGTCAGGGGCGGTCTTTACTTAGTAGCCAGTTTGTTTTTGACATTTTTGGTTGGCAGCGCGGCGCTAAAAAAGTCGCCGAAATGTCGACCAAGTTGGCAGATAAGATCCGCGCAGACTTCCCCGCAGCGACTCGTTGGCTGAGCTACGTCAACTCTCGATTCAATGTCGCCCAGCGTCCAAGTGCGTTGATGGAGACTTTCAAGGTAGAGAAGAACACCGGCTATCAGCAGATGGAAGAGCTTGCGAATCAAGTTCTGACGCGCCCGCCGATCGAAGGTAAAGCGATTATCGATTACCTCGATGGCAACACCAAGGCCTTCGATGGCATGACCGGGGCTTCGAAGCTGAAGATGATCGCGGACAACGTACGCGATCATCTGGCCATGTACATCGCAGAACTTCCTGATCGTGAGCGAAGCTATTACCAGCGCGCCAAGTTCTCCGAGTCGCTTCTGTTTGCCGGTCGTACTAGCCAAGTTGCAGGTCGTCGTTTCGGTGCGCTTGACCTAAACAAACTGATCGGCATGGAGCGCCGCAATGAGAAGACGCTTGATGGATTTGCCGATTGGATGGGGCGGAATGCTAACGGCGACGTGATACTGGATGGGACGTACTACCAAGTATTCCGCAAAGACCCGACGACTGGACAGACGTTGCCGGAAGGATTCATCAACGCTGATCGTTTTGAACAAACGGGCGCACCCAACGGCTTCAGCGTAGATACGACGCGGCAGTGGCGAGTCGGCAAGTTCTCAAATAAGGGCTACCAGTTCGTATCGAACATGTCAGCCCAACAGGCGTTTGCGGAAGGTCGTGTTGAAGATCTTGCCAACGCCATGCGTAATACCATGGCTGCACTTGCCAACAACTACGCCTCAAAGCGGTTCTCGGCCGAGATGGCGAAGTTGGGCTACGAGGATGGCAAGCCTACTGCTGAGTCAGTTGCGTTCGATACGCTTGACGACATCCGCAAGACCTTCGGGTGGGCGCCGGATAAGTCACAGGTGCTGCGGGTTTCAGAGGGCGAAGCAAAGACACCTGTCATCCAGAACCTGTATCGTTCATCGAACACGTGGGTCAAGCTGCCTAATTCGACGGCATATGGTGACCTTGCTGGTAAGTACGTACCCGGTCCGGTGTGGAACGCCATGACGGACATGGTAGATCGGCAGCCACTGGTGAACTTCCGCAGCTACAACAACACGATGCGGTGGTTCAAAAAGTCGAAGACGGTTTACAACCCGGGCACGCACGTCACCAACATCGCGTCCAACATCACGTTGGCCATGATGCACGACATCCCGATCTCTACGATCGGCAAAGCCGCCAGCCTGTTCGCGCGCTATGAGGTTAACCCTGATTCATTGAGCCGTGCGGAACTTGAGTTGATGTCGCAGTTTATGAACTCGGGAGCCATGCTGGGTGATTACTCAAGCGTTGAGGTCAAACAGGCGATCTATGATGCATGGCGCAAAAACATGTCGGCGTCGAATGACGCCAGCCTGCTAAACCGCTTGAAGGCGTTTACTGGGTACGAGAAGTCTAAAGCGGAGCGTGGCGTGCAGTTGGCTAAACGTGCGGCCAATCGACTCGACACCATCGCAACCGAGCTGTATGCGGCCGAGGATAATGTGTTCCGCCTCGCGGCGTTCATGAAAAAGACTGGTGAACTTCAACAGCGCTCAGGCACTGACGCGCCTACACCAGAAAATTTCCGTGACGCGGGCAACTTCGCACGTGAGGCGTTCCTCAACTACGACATCGACTCCAAGGCTGTGCGCATCGCACGGCAGTCGGTACTGCCTTTTGTGTCGTGGACATACGCAATAATGCCGGTGCTTGGGCGGATTGCGCTGTACCAGCCATGGAAGATCGCTAACGTCCTGATGGCTTACTACCTGCTGGATGTGGCGATGTCGTCGATGGCAGGTGACGATGATGAAGAGACGCGTAAGAAAGGCCCGGAGTGGGTGCGCGACCGCATGTTCGGTATCGGCCCCCATATGAACATCCGCATCCCGTTCCTAGGTGATGACAAGAACCCGGTGTACTACCGCCTCGGTGACTACATCCCTCTCGCGTCGTCCGTCAAAGGGTTACCCAACGGCTTTATGGGTCAGTCATGGATTCCACAGGCGATCACCCCGGGTGGCCCATTTGTGTCGGCGATCGCAGGCCTTGTTGCAGGCATCGACCCTTACACCGGCAAAGATCTGCACAAGGCTACTGACACCAACCTAGACAAACTGTGGAACATAGGCAAATTTGCCTATGACACTGCGACCCCACCGGCGGTATCTAGCCGACAGCTAGCACGTGTACAGGACATCATCGATGAGAAAAAGGGAGTCACCGGAGCGTTGCCGAGTGGCCTACCTCTTGCGCGTATGTTCGGCTTGAAGTTCTACGACTACAATGTGGATGAAGCGCAGGCTATGCAGGGGTTTGCAGCCAAGCGAATCGAGCGTGAGTTCAAAGATGAGATCCGCAAGCTCAAGCGCGATGAAATGCGTAAGGGTACGCCGGACTATACAGGTCTGACCGAAGCGATTACGAAGTTAGAAGCTCGTATGCGTGAAGAGATGGCTAAAGCACGAGGCGAAGAGTAATGGCGAAGACACCAGCATGGCAACGCAAAGAAGGCAAAAATCCCTCTGGTGGTTTGAATGCCAAAGGGCGAGCCTCCTACAACGCAGCCAATCCGGGGAAGCCGGGGTTGAAACCGCCCGCCCCGAATCCGAAGACCGAAAAAGACGCGAAGCGGAGGAAGTCTTTTTGCGCGAGGTCTGCTGGGCAAATGAAGATGTGGCCGGAAGCAGCGAAGAACCCTGAGAGTCGTATCCGCAAAGCGAGGAAAGCATGGAATTGTTGAACGAACGCTGGGTTCCCGTACACGGGTACGAGGGTCGATATGAAGTTAGTGATCACGGGCGTGTCCGGTCCGTAACCCGATACCGCCGAGGTAAGGCAGGCGCAATGGTGCCGGTAGTAGGACGCATCATGCGTTTACACACAAAGAAACTAAAAAATAATGGGCGTACGCTCCCGTACCAAGAAGTTGGTTTGCGTGACGGGTCGACAAGGGGGGTATCATCCAAGTGTTTCTTAGTGCATCGACTTGTAGCTCAGGCGTTTGTTGGGGAGTTGTTTGAGGGCTGTCATGTTGATCACATTGATGGGAACCACAACAACAATCAGTACACCAATCTCCGCATTCTTTCCGCACGGGAACATGGACTTTTGCATCCTTGTATCGCGGACCCGATTCGTAACGCAAGAATGCAAGCTGCCGCGCAGGCTAAAATTGCCGCTATGCGGCAAGCTGGTGAGATCGTAGGGCGATTTCGGGCGCGTACGGAAGGAGTTTGCTGACATGGCTACTTCCAAACCAGATAATCCTGCACTGTGGAGCCGTGTAAAAACTGCGGCCCGCGCCAAATTCGATGTATACCCTTCTGCTTACGCAAATGCGTGGGCTGCTAAAGAGTATAAGAAGCGCGGTGGCTCGTGGTCGGGTGCTGATAATCGGGTGAAGAAACGTGGCTAAAGGCGGCCTTGGTAAGTGGTTTGGTGAGAAGTGGGTCGACGTAAAAACGGGCGACACATGCGGTCGTTCAGGAGCTGAGAAGACCTCAAGGGGTTACCCAGCCTGTCGACCCAAAGCCGCAGCTAAAAAACTCACCGCGTCCGAAAAGCAAGCTATGACCTCAAAGAAGACAGGTCCGGCTAGGCAGTCATGGCCAGTTACTCCGTCAGGAAAAAGGAAGCCAAAGAAATGATTAGCACAAAGAAAAACTGGATCAAGTCAGCCATCAAGAAACCGGGCGCTTTGCGGGCGTCACTCGGCGTTAAGGCTGGCAAGACCATCCCAGCACCGACTCTTGCTAAAGCGGCGAAAGCTCCGGGCAAGATGGGGCAACGCGCGCGTCTCGCTCAGACGCTCAGATCTTTCAAAGGGTGATGACCATGATGTACGGGAAAACCAAAATGGGTAAGAACGCTAAAGCGTTCAAACCTTGTCCGGGCTGTCCTACACCAGCGAAGTGCGCCAAAGCCGGCGTCTGCGCTTTGAAAGCCAAGAAAGGCAAGTGAGGGCGTTATGATGAAAAAACCTGTCATGCTCTTCAAGGGCAAAGAGTCCATGAAAGAAGAGCGTAAAGAAAAGAAAGCCGCTGGGTCTAAAGCGGCTTACATGCGTATGGAGAAAATGGAGGGTAAGAAGTCGACCTCCATGAAACGGATGAAAAAGTAATTACCGCATCCTCGCGCCTTTGGTGCGGGGAAAAGATCGGTTAGACCCTGCGGGCACTGCCCGCAGGTTGCTTTTTCCATTCCCACCACCTTTTGCAATCGGCATCTTGTGGTCGACGTCTTTACCGTCTCCCTTTTTCACTACGCCCTTGCGTTCCATGACCTTCCGAGCAGCATTGCGCATAGCGCGATTGCGTTTTTGCTCGGGGGATGCATGATAGTTGTTGTATTCGGCGGTGTAGTTGCGTGCCATAGCGGCGCTCCTAAGACTGCCCACCCTGCAAGACGGCAAGCGCAACCGGGCTCTGGGCTCTAAAGCTGTTGCTGGTCAGCGCAGCCGCGAACCGTGGGTGATTGGCGTTAATGATCAAGCAGTGCGCCTGACCCGGGTTGCGGTTCGAACATCCCTTGAACATAGTAACTCGTTCACGTGCAGCGAGCAACGCACCGTTGTCTTCCAGTTCCCGCACTAGACGATCGACTGCGTCTCTGCTGCGTGCAAGCCACTGTTTGAGTAACGTTATGTTGATCGCGATGAGGCTACCGGGCATGACCGGGGTGTTGGAGTCGTAGACCACCTTCAGGCGTGCTACAGCGCGTTCTGGTGCTGGCTGCCGCACCTGTTCTTTGCCCGACCCGTAAACCTCTGTCACCTCGATCAGCCGGTCGTTGTGTTCCTGCAAGAACTGCCCAACGATGTCGAACACGTCGAGTTTGTTCTCTACACTCTTCTTGCGGAAGTCCACCACATGGTTGATAAGGTGCTGAGCCGTTCCATCAACGTCGAACGGGAAAAGCCCGAGCCGTTCACCGATCTTGCTGATCACCCACCCTGCAATGATGGCAGTGCGGTAATAGCGCTCCTGCGGCTCGAATAAAAAATTAAACTTGCGTTTGAACGCAGCCTCGCCCTTCGCCCAGACTTCTTTCGGCCCGCCCATCGCCAGCACAGCTTCAACAAGCTCAGGGAACGCCCACCCATTGTTCTCAGCGACGATATCAAAGAATCTATAACCGTTGCTTGAGCCCTTCTCATCTGTCTGTATGAACGTCCGGTCGTGATGGTGAAGCTCCATCGTCCGGGCTTTGAGCGGGTCGTTGTTGGCCTGTGCTGTCTCGAACTTCTGATGTAGCGAGATGTTCGTTGTGATCAACGTCGGGCCGTCCCACACCACAGGCTTACGCAGGTCACGATCGCGCGTCATGGTGCGTTTCTCGCGACCTTGGCTTAGGTCATAGGCGAGGTCGACAACATCGTTGTCATCGGCTGAGGTCAACTCATCGATCGTGCAGGGCAGGTTGTTCAGCACGCCCCGTATTTTGAAGAGCGCGTTGACCGAATCGTTCTTGTTCATGAACAACTGTTTGGGCGTACCGATCAAGCTGTTTGCCGCAATGAGCGCGAGCGACTTACCCGTTGTTGTCTCCGTGCTGTAGACCGACAACACCATCGATGCGTTACCAGCTACAGGCCCCAAGATCCCTGACGTAGCAATGAGGATCGCGGAGCGGATTGTCTGTGAGCCCGGCTCGTTCAGCATGCGCATCGCGTCGATCCACTTCTCGCGGTCACCGTGCGGGCCAATCAGATCAGCGAAGTGCGAAGCCGGCCCTCGTAGCCTGCGGTCGGTGTGCCCTGTCGCCGAACCCAGAATCCTCTCTCCACATAAGAATGAACCATCCGGCTGCCAGCCGAATGCAACATAGTCCATGCCCGTCGGTGCAGCGCCCTGCACCATAGTTAAGTAATCCATCAAGTAACCCCTAAGTTTCTCCTGTTGCCCCATCGCTTTTACGCTGAACACCTGCCGGTGCAGCATGAACGTCGAGAAGTCTTTACCAATGGAAGCAAGAACGCCGATGTCGTGGTCTTCTTCTTGCCAGCCAGTCATTGGGTATTTAATCGCTAAGCGGAACGTAGACTTCGTTGATTCGGGATCTTTGTAAACGCCTGTGATATGCATGGGGTAGGGACTAACTAGTTCCCACTCCACAACTTCTTTTGCTACCTTGTTGCCGTTTGCGTCAACCTCTTCGATCTCTGTCTTGACCTCTTTCCATATCTTTCCATCTTTCTCGACATAGTTCTTAGGTAGCTCAATCTCTATCTCGCTACCATCTTCAACTGTCAGTGTGCTCGTCGTGCTCGCGGTAAGCTGCGCAGGGCTTGTCACTTTGCTGCGGTGCGGGCAGCCTTGGCACCCCTCAGAGCATAGCTGCTCAAACTTCACACAGGTTGTTGGCCCAGTGCCGTGCCAGCCCGCGAGCTTTGCCATGTTCTTATCCAGATCAAAATCTGGATGCTGGCCGGCGATCATAATCACAGCCTGTGGAACGTCCACCGCATGTTTGGCTAAACCCAACGACGCACGCCACAGAGGTTCCTGTACGTCGCGCCCAGCGGCGTCGTACACCCCACCTGACTCTACCAGTGCACGCACCTGACGACAGTGCTGGGCTACTACATCAAGCTGCACGTCGTTAGAGTTCAGCACAGATGCTGTGATGCTAGAGCGTGTGGCTTTGCGGTCGTGTGATGACGTCTTGGGTAGCTGACTGAACCATGGCTTTAGTATCGACAGTAGCGCGATGGGATCATAGTCCGGGCAGTCGAGTTTGCATTCGACAGGCTTGTGCGCCGCCTGTTTCTTATTCATCGTACCGACTGGGCGCAGCACCATCGAGGGATCATGGATCTTGCTGGTATCGATCGCCACACCCTGTTGATCGAGCGCAACCCGCAGGGCGGTAGATGCTTTGACCCAGTGAGCTTTCTCAATCGGCTCTGTCATCGGCCAGTAGCAGTGAATACCGTAACCTGATGACACCACCATGGGTTGTGGGAGACCGATCGTATCGATGGCAGCACGAAGGGCTGCCCACCCTTCCTTCTGTGTTGCGTAGGGTTTGTCAGGCCCAATATCTAGGTCTAAGGCGAGCGCCTTGAACCACGTTGCTTGATCTTGTTTGCGTGAGTAAGCGGTCTTGCCTTTGTCGTTGATGTACGCGTGGTTAGCGAAGGCACCGACTGTGAAATAGACTGTGTTGTTTGGGTCTGCATCCCACCGCAGAGCGGCGGCCGCAGCGTCGTCGACCTTGGTAAACGAACCACGGTTCCAGAAAAACCCGCGCGGGTTTTTGCCCGTTGTGTCAGGGCGAAGTACACAGATCAAAATCTCATCAAGTCTGGCGGTTACACGAGTCAAGAAGTCTTTGGTATTCACACACCATCCCCCAGATAAAAACGCCCCGGCCTCTCGACCGGGGCACCCCACAGACGATTCTATTACTCGTCGAAGAGGCTGTCTATCTTAGCTTTAAGTTCGTCAGAGGCCGGCACGGATGCTACCTCAGGTTTAGCAGTTTTGACAGGCGCAGCTTTAGGAGCCGGGGAAGGTGCCGCTTCTTCCTCGTACGCCTCATCAACGACAGGTGCTGGAGCGGGTGCTGCGATCGCTGCTGCTTTAGCTGGCGCTGCCAGTGCTGGACCGGCCGCCGAGGGGGCGATCTGACGAGTAGCGACCTTAACGCTATCGCTTTCCAGCAACCCATCGACGCGAGCTATCGCCTTCTCGGGCACGTAACCCTTGTGCTTGAACGTGATCTTGGGGAACGACGCCTGATCATCGAAGCCAAGCTCAGTGATCGCTTCTTCAGGACCGATGCCGTAGTTGCTCAGTTCTTTGAAGTATTCCCGCAGAGCCTTCATGCCCGAGACTGGTACGGTCAATCCATAGACCTTGTTGGGGTCCGCAGCCGGCACGACTGCAAGGTGCCGCTGATCCGCGCACATCTTTGACTTCGCACCAGACGGCAGGACTTTAGAACCCAGTACGTTGTTGGGGCAATCCGCGCAGCTTGTATGCACGGGTTTCTCAATTGACGGGTCAGGGCGCAGTCCGTCGTTAGACCAGCAGTCAGGGCGTACGTTCTCAGCCGCCTGATCGAAAGCCTTGCCGTAGAACACCTTGGAGACGCGCGGGTTAGCACCCACGATAATCGTATCCAACGACGTTCCTACGACAGTCTCAACACCATCCTCAACGAGCCGGTAGCGCCCCGCACGGATGCTGATGCGGGGAATGCTCGGGCCGTCGTTAACGATAGCTGCGGCAATAGACGAACGGGTGCCCGCTTGTTGACGTGCGGCAATGCGAGCGGCGATATGGGCTGGAACGGTAGCAAGTGTACTCATGGGTTTCTCACTTAGTGGCGGTTTTCTCGGATGCTTCTTGTAACTGGACGTTGGCTCGCAGGGCTGCGATCAACTCGTTTTGGTTGGCGCTTTTGATGTCAAAGTGCTGTTCTGCCATGTAGCGCAAAGCAGCGGCTTTCGACAGTGCGTTGACCATCGCAGCAACGGAACCATCGTCTTTGTTCCGAATGATGTAGACACGCGGCATGGTTATTTCTCCTGTGGTTGTGTCTTGCGGAAATTAAATACACGGTGGGTCGAGAAGTTAACCCCGGGCGGCGGTTCGCCGTGAGCCTCTACGAAGCTCTTAACACCGGTCTTCGATGCACGGGCCTCGACCATATCCCATGCATCGTTTTCTTTGCAGTACGCAAAGAAAGCCTCGCGCGACGCCACCGTCGCGGCACTATGCGTAGACCAGTACCCGGTACCGAAAGCGGTCTTCACCGTCTCAATTCCGTCTTCCTGAGCCTTCGCAGTAAACCAGTTCTCAAGCGCGACCAATTTCTCAGTCAGTGCAGCCTTGGCTGCTTTGTGTGCTGCTTCCAGTTTCTCAATCTCTGTACGAGTCTGTAAGTAGCGTTCTGCTGCAAGTTCGTAATTCACGACAATCCCCTTGACTGTTTGTCCTACTCGTCACTGTTGACGCCTTGCACAAGCGCCAAAAATTCCGCCAGCGTGTTCTGCTTAAGACGGAGCCGGCGGTATAGCTCTGCCTCAAAGCTGGTGGCCCATACGTGCCACACAGTCGTCTTGCCGGTCGTAGACAACCGACGAATCCTTGCGTTTGCTTGCTCGTACTGTTCAAGTGAATAAATTGGAGCAAACCAAATGATGTCCTTAGCTCGCGTCAGTGTCAAGCCATGCGCGGCAACACGCGGATGAGCCAGAAGTATGCGAATGCTATCAGTATGCTGGAAATCATTAAAGATCTGATCACGATCTTTCTTTGACGTATCTCCATTGACCAACGCAACATCGTATCCATCTGCTTTGAGCTTATCCGCAAGCCACGTCTGCACACCTTTCAATGGCACATAGACAATAGCTTTGTCACCGATCTCATCAAGCAATTCAGTAAGGGTAGTGTACCTCTGAGACGCATCGATTGCAATCGTTTCGCCGTTCGATCCGTACACCACACCGCAGCAAATCTGCAACAACTTACCAAGCATAACGGCAGTATTTGCCGCTGTTACTTCGCCTGCTGCAAAGATAGTCGCAGCTTTGTCTTTCATGTCTTTGAAAGCCTTAGCCTGTTGTGCCGTCAAATCTGTTTTGCGACCAACAAAGTTTGTCTCAGGTAAGTCTTTGCACTCATCCAGTGAATACCTGATCGATGGCTGCAACACTCTCTTGCAGGTCTCAAGCGCGTCGGGTCGAGGCACCCACTTAAACGTGGTCACCTTCTGCATGACCATGTCTTTGAACGTCGTGTAGCTACGCGGAACTATAGGTGACTCTACGAGCCTCGCGAGCGACCACGCATCGACAGGCGTCTGCGAGATGGGTGTACCAGTCAGCAGCCACAACCATGGTAGATGCTGCTGCGCCCACTTGTAGAAGATCTTGAACCGTTGTGAGCCCGGGGTCTTGAGCGCTGTGGCTTCGTCATAGATCACCACATCAAAGCCCGTGAGATCGGCCTGCATGTTGGTGAACCCATCATGGTTGATGATGACGTACTGAACACCGGGCTGGCGCAGTAACTCCTCACGCTTCTTGCGTGGCCCTGTGCAGATCACGAACGACCTGTGCGGCAGGTGATGACGAAGCTCTCGCCCCCACACTACCTTCACCGTTGACAGCGGCGCTATGATCAACACCTTGCGAGCAATGCCTTCTTCTAACAAGAAGTCCGCAGCCCAGATCGAGCTTAACGTCTTACCGGTACCGGGCGCATTAAGACACAGCGCACGCTTATGCATGGTAAGAAAAGCTGCGGTCTCTTTTTGGTGCTCCATCGGCGCGAACCGCCCGGGCCAGTTGTAGAGGTGCAGGATAGGAGCCGGCACGTGGAAGCCGAGGTTGCGTAGCACGAGCGACTCATCGACCCCGTACTTGAGCGCGATCAACGACTGCCCCTCATGCGTGAACGTCCGCGCGTTGGGCACATACTGCGCCACGGCAGAGTTAGCTGTGCTGTTGATGACGATCTTACGTTTCTCTGGAATTACGAGCATAGTTGCACCCATGCGTCGAACGAGGCGCGGAACGTTGGGATGTCAGTCTCACGCACGATCCACGTCTCACCATTGGCCTGACGTACTGCTGCGACTTCTCTTACCTGCATGACTGTCAATTCGTTTTTGCCGAACTTCGTTTCTACTGCGAAGCCATAACCGTTGAAGATGCCTACGAAGTCTGGAATGCCTGCTCGACCATAACCATTCGCAGGTGGCATGAACCACCACAACTTGCCCGGGTACCGCTTTTCAGTTTCTGCAAAGACTGCTTTGACTGCTTTTTTAACATCACCTTCGTTCTTCATCGCTTCTTCCTTCGTGGTCGTGCATCTGGGCATATCGCTTCCGCAGGGCACCATCCACAGAGCGCGGATGGTTTCGGTGTAAACACATCAACCTCGATGGTTTCCTGTACCTTGCGGAACCGAGGCTCTAGTGCGCGCCACAGTGCATCCAAGAACCTTCGTTCGTATGTTGCGTTAGTCACTTCGTTGTGTGCGAGCCAGACAAATGACGTTTTGACTTTATGTACTACAGGGAAATGCCACATCACCATCGCAGCAAACAACTGCAACTGCGTCGGGTTGTCTTTTACCTTGCCGGACTTGTAGTCAAGGCAGTACGCCGTGTCGCCGTTGACCACCAGCACGTCAGCAATTGATCTGATCCATACATCTTTCGCAAACCAGTCGACCGGTTTCAGATCGCCGTTGACTGCCATCTGATGCTCGAAGAACTTGTCACCCGGGCGAGCGAGGATTGATTCAACAATACTCCCCCAGCGCTTAACCGTGTCACGTGCTTCTTCAGAACTTGGCACGGGGTCACCGCGACCCAGCGCTTCCAGCACTGCATGCACGCGCTCGCCATACTGCGTGGCTTCGCCGCCCACCTCTTTGACTTTCTTACTTACATAGAGGTAATCGAACTTGGCTTCGCACTGCTCGAACGTCGACAACCGGCTAAACGATAGGGGGAATGTCTTTGTAGTCATGAACTCTCAAGCTCCAAGGCAGCAAGTTCTTTAACGATGTGCTCATGTATCTGCCGAAGTACCTCGCGACGAGACTCGTGTACCGATCCCTTGTGAGGCGCTTCAGACAGATCCAGTTCTGCGATATGGGCGACACCGTCTTTACACCGCACGCCGATGCCTATAACCGTAGACCAATGCGTGACCTTGGGGTAACTACTTAAAAGCAACCACTCTCTATTTCGCTGATCCGTATGAATCGCCATGGCCCACCTCACACGCCACAGGCAGAATGTGTCGACACCACTTCGGAGCCATCGACAGACATTCCGTCATGTAAGCAATCGCGTCATCAAGTTGGTCTTTATGCGGTACGGTTACTGCCTCGTCATGAACTGACAGCTTGACCGGATACCGCTCGTTGATGCGAGCAGTTTGCCACATAACGACCTTCATTGCAGCATGCTGTGACAAATTTTCTACAACCTTGGGTCCGTGTATCCGAACACGGCTCCTGCCCATCTGGTACGTCCACTCTTTGGCTGCGTTATCCCATTGCAGGTCGTGATACACCACCCCCGGCTCGCCCGGGCGACCGAAGCCTTCGCGCTGTGTGATGAACCAACCGTTGACGTCGACGTTGATGAGGCTGCATCCGTTCGCGATATCGGCGAGCACGACCTCATTGCAGCGCTGCCACAACTGAACCACGTTGCGATGAACCTGCCTATACAGATCTACGATAGCGTAAGCGCGGTCAAGATCAATGGGCTGAACGCCGGGGTCAGAGCGTGATGCAATGCGAACCATCTCCATGAAGCGCGTAGCACCGGCACCGTACTGCAACCCGAGCATGGCGGTCTTGCCCAAAAAGCGCTCAGCTTTATCTGCTTTAGTGATCGTGCGGCCGAAGAGCTTGCTCGCAAAGTCACAGTACAGATCAACACCATTTCTCAGTTTATCCAGCACGTCATCCTGCCCTGCAAGAGCCATGACCACCCGCAACTCAATGTTGGATGAGTCACCCACCAGTACCGTGTGCCCGGGCGGCGCAAGGATGGCATCGCGTAGGCCTGCGGAGACCCCACGCGCCGGCAGGTTCTGCCAGTTGACAGAGTTACCCCCTGAATACCTACCCGTTGTCTTCGCACCCCAGAAGTTCAGATATACCGCGAGAGGCCCACGTTCAGACATCTCTACAAAGCGCTGGGCGCGTGTTTCTGCAATGGTGGTCTTTACCCCTAGACGAGCGGCAACGACCGCCTGTACGGCTGGGTTGTCATGCTCTAGCAGGTCTGTAAACTCTTTATCTGTTTTCGCAAAAGCATACGCCTCTTTGCCCGTTGTCTTGCTGATCTTACGTGGTGGCGAAACACCATGCATCTCAAGACACTCAGCAAACTTGTCATTCGACATGATCGTCTCGCGGTCGATGAACGCAGACGATAGCAAGGTCTCCTTGCGTTTTACTTCTTCGTCATACAACTCATGCATACGTGCTGTGAGCCCGAGGAACTTAGGCTCAGTGAACATCCGCACCGTCATATCAATGAGTTTGGCTTCGAGTGCTGGCGTGAACTTATCCATCTCTTTGCCAATCAAACGGCACAGATCTGTGTCATGTTTGCAATAGTCAGCGTACTCCTGTAACTGCGCCGGCGTGAAGTCTTCGCGCCGCTTACCCAGAGCATCAACAACCGCAGTGCCTTTGTCTGGCAGCTTGTAAAACTTCGCCATGTTCGCAAGTGAGTGCGACGGCAGCCACGGGTGCAGCATGCGTGCTTGCGCCACAGTATCCATCCACAGGAACGGATAGATATGGAACTTCTGTGACAAGATGAACCCATCGAACATAGTGTTGTGACACCGCACAGCACTATGCTTCCAGTCGTATTTGTTCAGCCAACGCTGGGTTTCCTCGTGCGTACCACTAAACCATTTTGGTTCGTCGTCGTTTACAGCGACGCACACGCCAATGACCTCAAACTTAGGATCAAGGATGTACGCGTCCGTCTGCATCTTGGATAAAGAAAACTCAGACGAGTAGAACGTCTCAAAGTCTACGGTCAGAATATCCATGTCAACCCTCAAGGTGCGCGGTAGCTAACCGCTTCATAAGTAATTCAGTTATCTCATCAGGCTTGTGTGCGATGAACCGTTCGCCGTTGATGATTACGATATAGCCATTAACGGCTGTTTCTACGACCATCGACAATAGCGTACGACTGCTATTGAGCGTACCTGACCCGCTGATCCTACCTTCCAGAGTCGCGTTATGAGTCAACATGCTCGGCCGCGCTTGCGCTAGTGATATATCTGGTTGGTATGACGTTGAAGATATATTGCCTACGTTGTTCATTCCTCGATCTCCTTCAGCTTATCTTTCAACTCTTGCGCCAGCACACGTGACTCAGAACACAACTCACGCGCCAACGTAAAGTTTTGGTTGAGGATGGCTTCCCAGATGTTATGCACCTGAACGCGAAGGTCGCGATACGCAGCGCTGACGTGGACAATTTTATCGTTACTCATACCTATTACTCCTGCACCTTAGCTAGCGCGCGTTGACGTTTGAGATATTCACTGCGGGGTTGCCCCCAGCTTGCGCGGGTCATCGCTCGTTTCCATTCAACCGGTCGGCGACAAGCTGCGCGTATCCTGCTATATCGACCCACGAGTCAACGTAGTCAGGGTCACCGTTGATGATGCGGCCGATCTTGTGGGCGATCATCTCAAGCGCCTCGCGCTGATCCGCAGACAGTTGCAGGTCCGCACGTGTGTTGAACATAACCGACTTGATCATCTGAGTGATCTCTGCATGCGTGCGGAACGCGCCATACCGCTTGCCACGTTCTTCGAGTGTTGCGGTGATACTCACGGGCTCGTTCTTTGCCCAAGTATCGATCACGTCTTTCAAAGTTTTCTCCATGATTAGCTCCACAGTTTAAGAACCTGCTTGATGTCATACAGACCACATTTAGAACACTGTCGTTTGTGAACGAACACACGGCTATCTTCGATGTAATCCCACTTACCCCAGTCATGGTGGCATACGTCTCTTGTTATATCCCATACAAAAACGACAATGAACAGCAGCGCACAGAGTATGCCAAGCCATATAAAGATATCGCTCACCATTTAGCTTCTCCTAGTTCAGTCGTCATAGCCTCGTATTTTTGGGTACGAGTTGCCCATGGGTCGGTCATAGGTGGCATGTCGTGGGGTTGGTGACTCGGTCGGTGTGTTGCCCAGTTCGGGAACGGCCATGCTCCTAGTTTGTTTGTGACGCCAAGCGTAGGGTTGGCGCCCCCCGCCGGGTCGTGAAGCCACGATGACTTCAAGTTTGTCTTGGTCTTTGAGTTCATTGAGTACCTTGATGATTGATGACTTAGATTGCAAAAAGTAGTCTGCAAGATGTTGCGCGGTGACAGCACGCTTGCGCCCGTTCAAGTACCGCCAGACTTTATCCCTTGTTGTCATTCTTACTCTTATGGTTGTTTATTTTCGTAACACCAGACTTTGACGCGGGCCAAATGTATTGGCGTTGGTCAATGGTCATGTCGTTGCTAAAGCGCAGTGCGTTGATGAGTGCCGGAGACATAGCCGTGTACTGCTTCGGATCAGGTTCGTCCGGGCAGATGGTGATGGTGTAAGGTAGTTTAGCCATGGTTCTTCTCCTTCAGACGCTTCTCTGCATCGCGGATGATGTCGGCTATGCAGACATACTCACCGTTTGCTGTATGCGCTCCACCGTATGCCGAGCGAGCAGGTTCTGACCAATAGTCCATCATGTTTTCGATCTCCTCCTCCGTCAGCCCTTGCCATTGACGATAGTTCATTTTGGCAGCAGGCTCATGC
>JAAOEI010000197.1_pt1 | contig 25084 bp, 35 predicted proteins | sample 7059261 | NCBI WGS metagenome assembly JAAOEI01 (sample SAMN14008812, study PRJNA610033) | viral metagenome | isolation source: viral particles filtered from seawater | place: China: Hangzhou Bay, Yangshan Deep Water Harbour | collected 2017-10-31 | reverse complement strand
CATTGCCTCGTACCTCGTTTTGGTGCCTCGTATCGCTTCCGTCGCTACTCAGCGGCGGCTTCCTGCTTGTCTTCGCCGCGCGGCATGAATCGCAGCCCGAACGGGCATTCGTCGATCTTGCCCTCAAGGAACTCCATGAGAGTCCCAGGCCCGCGACGCACCGGAACGACGTCGCATCCGTCAAGAATTTCCAGAATGAGGCTATCGGCGTCAGCCACCGTCCGTCGTGCCTCTTCGACCAGTGCTCGCAATCGTCGCGGCATGTTCCACCCCGTTGAAAGATTCCCACCGCACCCATGAAAGCCCCTCGTAAAAGCCTCGCCACCTTTCGCCCATGCCGAGTGCCGGCGCGCCGAACGATGTTTAGTCGCTCAGCGCGCCGACAGCGTCGCATGGAGTGGCGTGCCAACTGGGGCTGGCACTGAGAATCATTCAAATTTTCGGGGAGTTGTCGATAGCGACGAAAGATTGTCGCCTTGAGATATCAACCACCCGGAAGCGTCGGAACCATCTGCGAGATACGTTCGTTAATCGCAGCTTGGCACCGCTGGCAAGTATCCTCACCCTCAGGGACGCGGATATACATTCCCCGCTCCGCGCTGCACTGAGCACAAAACGCCACTCGCGTACTTTCCACGTCGCTCGCGTCGGGAATGTCGAACACGTCGACAACGCATTCAAAGCACCGCGACTTGTCTTTCTTGCCGCGCATCCCCAAGTGTCCGCAACGGAATTTCACTGCGTAGTTGAAATCCGTGACTCCCCACAAGCGGTTGTCGGCGTGACGTTGCGAAACTTCCTCCGTGTGTCCCATCTCCAAAAACTCCCATGCGAGCCCTACGCTTCCAAAATTGAATCAATCCGCTTCAATGCCATCAACGGCATTTTCTGGTTTTGTGATTGCAAGCGGCTCTTTCGCCGGTGCCGGGTCGCCCCACGTCAGCATCCAACCGTTCCGCCTAACCCAGTCCCTAGGCTCCCTGGTCGCAATCTCCCACGCTCTACGAGGTGACTTGGCCTCGACACACACAAAACCGCCGTCGTCGATTCTAGTGGCATCCTGTGCGATTTGGGGGCATGTCGCAAAATCTTGCAATTCTGGGGTGCTATTGTCGCTTGACGAGACGCCTCCCCGCACCCCTCCCGCGCCCACCGCTTGCCGGCCATGGTCGGGCGAGTGAACCGCGCACCGAATTTTTCCGGCGACGGGATCGACCATGCCGAAAGTGCGTTTTTCGCATCCGCACGAAAATTTCTCGTCAGAATTTTTTTCTTGCGAGATTTCACCACCGAAAAAATTTCTCTCGGTGGATTTTTCGGCCACGGTCGGGGCGTTGCCAGTTTTTGGCAAAATTTCCTCGTCAGAAAATTTTTTTAGTAGTGATTTCATCGTGAAAAATTTTTTTCGGGTCAAAAATGGCGTTTTTTGGTCAAAAATGGTCGAAAATGGTCGCTCGGTAGCACCGTAGTCCATGTAGGCCATGTCTCCCATGTCCATATTGACCTTATAGGGGACATATACGGTACATGTACTCTCCTATATACCCCTTATATATATTCCTAATACATACTCCTATATAGAGAAGTAATAGTATACATGGTCTACTACTAGGGGGATAAGGACTTAGGGCGTCGTCAAATGGTCTACCACATGGTCTACATGGGTCACGGAGTGGATTTTTTGGCGAAAAAACGCACGAAAAAATTTTTCTGAGTGTGAGTGAGTCGCGGAAAAATTTTTTCGAGTGAAATTTTCGGAAATTCGTCGCGGTGGCGTCCGACCTTGGTTGGAAAAATTCTGTCGGAAAATTTTTTTTTGCTTGCAATTGCGAGCGGAGGAAAATTTAAAATTCCGTTTTTTGCGTCTGGTGTCCGCAAATTTCGTCGACAGAAAAAATAATTCCCGCGTAATACCAATCTTGGGAATTTCTTCCACCGAGTTTTTTTCTGACGATCCGTGGAAAGATGCGCCGAACTTCCTTCCCAAACTGGCGAGCGGACATCGGGAAGACCCCAGAATCTTTCGCCCAGCGGTGGTAATGGCGGTAGAGGTCGGAGGCACAGATTGCCCCTTGGGCGTTTTCCTCCACAAACTCGGAAAGGAACTCCCGCGCCGGGTTGGCTTCCGTTCGATACTCTTCCAGCATCTCTTGGGAGAGTTTCGAGACGGTGAATCGGCGTTGATGTCGGAGACGAATTAGGCCCCGTAAGGCCCAGTTAAACATGCCTGGAAGCTCGCCAGAGTTGGCCCAGAATTCGGGCTTGTCCATCCCAAAAATCTTCTCGTTGTCGGTGATCTCGACCCGGAATGGACAGAGGATGATGCGTCGCCAAATGCCCGTTGAGCGGTCCTTGAATTTCGGACGGTTGTTCCATGACATAATCATGCGGGCCGTGGGTTGGACTGAGATTCTTGACATGTTCTTGCGGTTCATCGACACCATATCGCCAGACGCAAACCGCTTAATGACCGCTTCGCCGGCCGCGTCGATTTCGCTGGGGACGTCGGCCGAAATGTTGGCGAGTTTGCCCAAGGTGTCCGACATCGCGAACTGGTCGGAAAAGTCTTCCAGCGAGATAAACGAACAATTCTCGCGCCCGACGATGGCCGTAACGCCAGCGAGAAACGACGACTTCCCGTTGCTGCCTTCCCCCTCCAGGCATAAGAGCTTTTGGAAGGACGTGTCGGGCAGTAGAAGGTAGCCCACAAATTCTTGTAGTACCTTGATTCTCTCAGGGTCAAGTTCCAAGCACTTTTCGAGCATTGATTCCCACTTAGGGCAAGTCGCGTCGGGATCGAAAGCGTAGGGCAGGCAGACGGTCGAGAACCACCGTTCCGAATGTTGGATAACCGCCTCGTGATCCCGTTCGGCCAACAGGGCGTCCAAGTCGATGAGTCCATTCTTCATCGCAATGAGCGTGCGACGTTGGCCGCTATCTTTGCGAGACTCATCCAGCCACGTCAGAAGCTCGACCGTATCGGGGACGTAGCACAGAGACGCGGTGGCCGCCATTACTGAGGCGACAAGGGCGGTTGTGACTTTACCCGAAGTCGCTTCGAGGTCGCCGGCAGCTTTTCGGAGTGCGGTTAAGCGGTCGAATTCCTTCTCAATGGACAGGGAGAGCTTCGCCCGCAATTCGGCTTCCGCGATTTTGCGGTACTTCCCCCGCGCCGGCTTCCAGCCGTACCACTCGCCCTTCCAATAGCGGAGAGCACCGCCACCGTGGGCGGCTGCGTACTGGTCGAGATTCACGCGGGCGAGCCGGTGGGGATCGTCGTCGGCTTTGGAGGTGCCGTTGGACGGGCCCCGGACTTTGGTTTTCTGTTTGGTCCCGTCGCGGTTGATCTGGATTACCGTGCCTGGGGTGAGCGTGAACGCGGGTGACGTGTCGGCTAAGGCTTGTAGGTCTTGAAATGTCTTCCCATCATTAGCGAAGTCTCGGAGGTCTTTGCCGTGGGTTTCCGCTACTGGGTAGGGTAGGCAGACGTTGCGGACTTCCGTGGCCGTGGTCGTCAACGCGGGGCATAGTTTTTGCGTCGCCCCATCCTGGCCGGGAATGTCCGCGTCATGAATGACACGCGCCGCTCGGTTGGTGAATAGATCAACCAGAAAGCCACGCGGGATTTCCCCCGCCCCATTCGCATTCGTCACCGCCGATACGTGGGTTGGAACGTCAGGAAGGCTCAGGAAAGTGAGAAGGTCAGACGGTCCCTCAACTTTCCAAAGGGTGGTACAGGTGGGCGAAGTGATGGCCGCAATATCGGCCATGATCCCGGCTTCGGAACCGTGGGAAAGTTTCACCTTGACCCAATCAGTGGTCGATTGCTTCCCACGTCGCGGAAGTGTGCCGCCCGTGATGTTGTAAAGCGTCCAGCCCACGGGATCGGCTGCGTCCAGTTGTTCGCCCCAGACGGGAATAGCGAGACAGATTAGGCCGGCGTGCTCGCAACGTCGCGCCTTCACGCGATGCAACGCAATGGGAAGCACTCCCGATTTCTTCCGGCACCACGCCACGGCGGATTGCTCGTCCCAGTCGAGCCAACGAATAGATTCTTCCGGGTCGGTTTTCTCGGAGGACTTGGCCGATCTGGTCGACTTGCCGTTACTGCTAGCCGAATCCGCGGCCGGCTTGATCCCCAAGTATTCCCCGATGGCCGTAGCTGCCTCAATGAAGCTACAACCCTTCATCCACTGGACGGCGGAAAAGACGTCGCCGTTATCGGAATTGAAGCACTGGTTGCAGTAGACCGCCCCCGCCTTGTCGTCGATCATCCGAAAACGGTCGTCGCCGCCGCACTTCGGGCAATGTCCGTGTTTTCCGTCTAGAGAGTCGCGGGGAATGCCTGCCACGTTGGCTAGGATTTCGAGCGGGCGGAACGATGCGGCTGTTTTGATCGCTTCCAGGTCGAGACGCGGGGAGGATGTCTTTTGGCGTGCCATGGTCGGGAATCCGTTCTACGGTCGTACGGTTGAGTACAGGCAAAGAAATGGCGTCCCCAGAATGGAACGCCACGAATGACGACAGTTTAGGTCTGACTAAACTGGCTTAGATTTCGTCGAAGTTGGGTTGTGACTTCGCTTCGGTGGCTTCCGTCGACTTCGCCACCCTGGCCGGCTTCGCCGACTTCGGCTTCTCTTGGCAGCTAGCCCAAATCCAACCACGGAACCAATCGTCAGAGCGTTCGCCGGGGTAGTACGGATTATGTTTCGCCGACTTGCCCGCGTTGTACTCGTCGCGCCCGTTCGACCACGCTTGTTCGGAATCGGTCGGAGTCTTGAAGTCGTCGGCGTCCGAGACGATCCCGGCACGTTTCAGATTCCACGATTCCTTTGCCGCTCGCGTCGAACTATCCCATTGGTCGAGCGTCGGGTATGGGTGATCGGCGTTATCAAGATTTCCCTTACCGTCCGCCCCGGCTAATTCCGGCTCGCCTTCCACCTTGGTTGCCGGTGAGGCGGCTTCCGTTTCAACCACCGTGGCCGAATCGACCGTGGCCGCCTCGGTCGTCGTATCCGAAGTCGCCGCCGCCTTCACCGTCTTGATGGTGTCGCCATTCACCGCCCAATGTTTCGCCCACCATTCCGAAACCGCGTTTTCAATGGCCGTGATCTTCGCTTCGCCGATCCCTTTCGGCCACTTCGCCTTGCCCAGCGAAATTTCCGCCCGTAGGTCTTCGATTTGCCCGATGGTCTGCAACCCGCATTCGTCGAGCTTTTCGATGAGGGATGTTTTCAACCCGTAGGCCCCAAGCTCCACGATTGTCGAATCACGCCACGATTGATCGTCTTCCGGTTGGGCGGTCGAGTTGTTTGAGAATCCCGCGTTGGCCGGTCCTTGCGTCTCGGTCAAGTCGTCGCCGCCGTTGCCGTCCACCACGGTTGCCGTAGCCGTCGTAGCCGTAGCGGTCGTCGAGCCAACCACCTTGGCCGCCTTGTCCGCGTTCGCCAACTTCGTACGGATCGCTTGCCAACCACCTTCGTAAAGGTCCAACAGTTCTTCGCGGGCGTCGTCGAAGGAAGACGAGGCGGACTTTGCCTGAGCTTTCCGGCGTGCCTCTTCGATAGCAAGTTCCGCGACCTTGGCCCGCATGGCGTCACGTCGCCGGATGAATTCGTGGTACGCTCGGATGTCTTCTCGGCTGGCGAGTTGTTCGCCGTCCTCGGTTTCAAAAATGACGGTTGAATCTGGATCGCTCCCGTCGCCGTCTTCGCCGTCGCTACCCGCGTCCGAGTCGCCCGCGTTGCCATCCGCCGTTGCCGGAACTTCCGCCGTATCGGCGATTTCGTTCCCCGGTTCCGGTTGTTCGGTTACTTCATTGACCGCAACATCCGTGGCCGCCTCTCCCACGGCACCGACTTCAATCGTGATCTCTTCAAACCCCGTACCAGCTTCCGTATCCAGTGACATTTTCCTAGCTCCGTTCTTCCTGAGTCTCTACGCTTCCTCATATCCACCGCACCTTGCGACGGATGATCTTTCAACCACGCTCCCTACGCTTGTCCGTTATTCTCTTTCCCTTCCCGTTGTTCCCGTTGTTTCACTTCCCAATACCGCTCAAAAAACCGAAACGTGTAAATTTCCGCCTGTCGTCGACCACCCGCGAACACGAACGGCACTCGGTATTTCATCTCCCAAGCGAGCACCGACCGGAAAAGAATCTTGGCGTTCTCCGACTTCGACTTTTTGCCGAACTCCGGCGTTTGCTTAAAAAACTCCCACCGCTCGCATTCAAACACCACCGCCGCCGCTTCCATTGCGGCCAAGTTCTCCAATTCCTTCTCGAACCGATCTCGGTGACCGTCCGAAAATCCGAGAATCGTCGTCTGTCCATCGGCCATTGACTTTCGCTCGATTCCCACTCGCCCCACATGGCCGAAAATGGAATAGTCCCCGCGTGAGTCTGGGTGGCGACCCAAACACATGAACTTTCGACGAACGTCGTAGGTGGCGTAGTGCTTGTCCGCGTCGGCTTTGATGTCGGCGAACGGGAATGGTTGTTGTTCTGCCGAGTCAATGCAGATGACGAAAGGGCAGATCGTGGTGAGCTGGGAGGACGGTTTTTGAATCACGTCGCCCCTCCTTTCAGCGCCGCCAGCAGGTCGAGTAGTTTGCCGCGAGTTTCCTTGCTCCAATTCGCACGCCTTCCACCGACACAAACGTCGCATCTATCGATATCACTAAGCACGGAAACTTCTAGCCGAATGTCGCTTACAAGCTTAACGTAATAGCCGTAGCCGTTCTTCTTAAACCCAATCGACTCCAACCACTCCGCCGTGATCGGCCTTTCCCTTTCCGCCCGTTCGGCGTCGCGGCGGGCAAGTTCTTCAACTGCGTATTTAGCGAGAATTGCAAGTTCGTGATTTGGGTTTGTGTCTTTCAAGAACTGCATCGACGCCGCCGCCTCTCTCACCTCTTGATCGCTAATCATCACGCACCCCTTTCGCCACTAACTGCCTTGCAACCCACTCGCGCATCCGCACCCATCGAACTTCGGGAGTCACGTTGTCGTAAAACTCGTCGTTCATAAACTCAATTTCGGCAGCCATTTGGTAAGCTATTCCAACCAGGCTCCCAACCTCGGCCGTGTCGTCAGTGTCGACTTGCGCAACGTCGATCCCGCGAGCTTTGCACACGACTCCGATAGTGCAACAGCAACCCTCATCGTCAATGAGCGTGTTCCGAATCAATCGACGCTCGTCTTCTGGAGTCGCGTCCATTGCAGCGGCTAACTCGCGCAAAAACTGTTGCCCGCGCTTTCCACGGATCGCACTCTTAACCTGCGCCCTCCATCGGCCAAATTGCAAAGGGTCATCCATGTCGTCGACATAACCGCTTCTGCTCATCACGCACCCCTTTCCGGCCGCTCGCACGGCCAAACGCCTTTGGTTAGTTCTCGCCAGCCCGCGACGGTCCAGAACATCCATTCCGTACGTCGAAATCGCCCCTGCTCGTCTTCTCCAGTAACCTCTACGCATTTCACCAACGTCGGCGGCGCATCGTCGGGCAGTTCTTCGAGGTAGCAATACTTCCCGTCGTCGCTCGGTTGCGGCGGGCGGTATTTGGGGATGAGTTCTTCCACAGCATTCGCCACGTCTCGCAGATACGCTCCTGCGACTGCCCACCGTAGCGACTCCACGCCGTTCGCGTCGGTGCGGATTTTTTCAGCCAGTTCTTTCGCGTTCACTTCCGATCCTCCTCTTCACACTCCCGACAAACCACGCCACTCTCGTCCCGTTCCGCACACTCCAAACAGCACGCCGCCCCGCACCGCTCGCACTCGGCGATAGTGTGCCGGTCGGATTCGGTGACGCCGCACCACTCGCAACGAGGCGGGGCGGTGGTCATGGCTTTTGTTCCTCTCTCATCGCCACGTCAATCATGCGTCGAAACGCTTCGGCCTTGTCTTCGCTCGTTCCCTCGAAATCCGCTTGACTCACGACGTCTTGCGGGTACTTGTCGCACAGGACATCCGCAAGGTGCGAGTAAAAGTCGTTGAAAGGACTTCCCAGTGCGTCGCAGAACGGAACGCCGTCTTCGCAAGTCGCTAGCCATTGAATGCGGTCGGCGTCGGTGAATTGCTTTTCGTCGCTCACGTCTTCGGCTCCTCAATCGGTTCGCTGGGGTACGGTCGCAGGATGGACGGGTCGACGAAAATCAGGCCCTTGTCGTAGTCGAGTTGGAATAGGACGCAGCAAGTTTCTGTATACGCACCAGTCTTGTCAGGAAAGCACTCAAACACTTCGCGGCTTTTGTCGTACAGCACCCTCCTTCCCACATGCCACGCTTCGCCATCCTGAAACTGCTCCGGCTTGTCGGCCAAGGTCGTGCGAATCATTGGGCACCTGCTTTCAATCGTTTGATTTCCCGGTCCAAATACCACGCCGCCTTTTCCAGGTCTTGCACTGCATCGCCCTTTTGTCCTGCTCGCCACAGATACTTAACGACGTTGCCTAGGCAGAACGTCATGTGCTCGGTGACTTGGATGCACTCCACGCCGCTGGGGTGCTGTTGGTAGTGCGGCGGGTTGATATGGTCGGATTGCACGCCCCTCTTCGCCTCAACCTTCTCCAACGCTTCCGCCGCCTCTCGGCGAATCTGCTCCGATTTGGCTAAAATCGGATGCCAAAGGTAATTCGTGGCGTGAGAGTCGCCCATCTCGTTGAATGCACGGCAGTCGTATTCGGCGTCACGTTTAAACGTGTACAACTTGAAGGCGCTACGATCATTGTCGATGACTGCCCATTTGTCGTCGCGTTGCTCGATGGTGAATCGCGGACATTGATCCGACTTGGTTTCGGGTTCGGCGAGGTATGGCGTGAGGTGGGGGAATTTCGTTGTGTTTTCCAAGTCAGTAAGCAATCCCGTTGCTGTATTCCACGTAAACTCAGGAACCGAGTTGTCGCTAGGAACTCCAACAATGTGACGCCCAGCTCGCGTAATCGTCGCCGTGACGCCCTCTAGCGTCGTCTTGTACGTGCGTCCGACTTGCCATTCGACGGGCGTTGGCTGATCTGGATTGAGACTACCGACCCACGTATATGCACCGCAGTCTTTTTTTAGCTGCATTCCGTGTTTCTCGATTATCGAAACACGCCAAAACGAACCTTTCCACTCCACCCACTGCCCCACCACGAACTCGCTCATGTCAGTCACTCCCTAAATCTCGCCCATCCTCAGTTTCGCCACTTCCAGCCCGATCAACTCTTTCAGCAGCGTTTTCCGCTTATCCAAACTCACGCGCCGCACCATCGAATCGGCCGTGTATTTCATTCCGACCAGTTCTTGGCGTAGCTTTGCCCGCGATATCGCCGTGTAAATCCACTCGCGAGAGCACACCATTTTCGCTCCCGGTGATGGGTCGAGAACGGTGATTACAACCGGCCATTCCGACCCCTGCGACTTGTGGACCGAAAGGGCGTATCCCAAGTCCCAAGAACCGACCGCACCTTGGCTTGCCGTGTCGTTTTGATCGGCCGGCATGGTCGACGGTCCATCGTTGCCGTTGTCGTTTTCGGTCGTCTCTTGCTTCCCACGCGGAATGCGAATCAGTCGTGACGGACTTTGCAGCGAGACGATAATCGACTTTTCTTCAATGGCCTCGACTCGCCCCAGTTCGCCGTTCGCCACGAAATGTTCGCGGCCACTTCGCCCATCCTGGGAGGCGTCAAGAAACCGGCCGTTCTTCAAATTGACGATCTTGTCACAGGTGCGGAATGGGCAGCCTTGTACAACCTGACTCGGATGAGTTACGGGGTTCAGAACTCCCTGCAAAATCTTGTTCAACGCCTTCCGCGACAACGGGCCTTTATCGTTCAACGGGACTAAGACTTGGCAATCCCACACTGGGTCGAGTCCGCTTCCATCCTCATCGACCGCACAGACAAGATCGACCACCCGTTCAATGATCCCGTCCGCACCAGCCGAAGCGGCCACGGAATTCATTCTCAGATTATCCCCAGGCGAGAACGTCAACCCATCGCGAATTGCCGCGCACGCCTCCACGATCCCGCCCGAATTCCGCTTGATCTCTCGCAGTTCACCGCATGGCAAACCCGCTCGGATCAAATCCCGTAGAGGAGCGCCGTGGCCGACCGGCGCGAGTTGGTTGATATCTCCGACCAGCAGCACATGGCAACCACGCTCGCGAAGTCGAAAGATTGCCGAAACCATGTCTAAATCACACATGGACGTCTCATCCGATACGAGCAACTTAAACGGGAGTTTTTCCCCATCGCACGAATCGAATCCGTTATCGGTGAATCCCAGCAAACTATGCCACGTCCTAGCCTGGATGCCTTCCACGCCGTTGCTGTGCATCGCCTCCGTGACTCGCACCGCCGCTTTCCCAGTCGGCGCACCGATCGCAATTTGGCTCGCCCCGATCCGCTTGGCGATTTGTCCGACCACGGCCGCTACGGTGAACGTCTTCCCGGTCCCAGGTCCACCGCCCAAGATTCCAACCGTCCCGCGTAGAGCTTTCGACAACTCGCCCCGCTGGTGGTCGTCGATCTTGGGAATTGACGCAACATCCGGCCAAATCGTGGGCCGCTCTTGTACTGAAATTCTCGCCACTTCCTTGGCTAGCTCGGATTCGTTCTTGGCCTTGCGACCTTCGGCAATCCACGAAAAAGCGGCGGGGAATTTGTCGGCCACTCGGTCATCATCTCGCACCGCCACCGCTGGATAGTCGATGACTGGACCGTTGATCCCATCCGTACAAATCTCGGCAGTCCGACCAGCGACGCGGGCGAGTCGCAAAGCCTTCTCGAATTGCGGTTCCGCTCCACCGATGCCCGCGTGAATCGCTCTTTCGGCCACGGTGCGAGCGTGCCAAGTGTGCCCATCCTGGTTGGAGTGGATCGCATACCACGCGCACAGGGATTGACGTTTCAATCGACCGGCAGGCAGTCCAAGAGACAGATAGAGCGAGTCGAGTCGTTTAAAGCCCACTCCACCAATCCCGGCGAAAGCTCGGAACGGGTCACGACGGACCATCTTGGCGGCATCATTGCCCCAGCGTTCGATTAGTTTCTTGATCGACCTACGCGGGATTTGCCGTCCCGCTAAGGTGTCAATCAACTCAACCGAACACGCTTCGAGCTTGTGCCGTTTTTGCAGTTCAGCCGAAATTGTTTCGCACGCTTTGAGCGAGATTTTCAGGGAATGCGATTTCAGCGCCTCAACCACGGTGGCCGGTTCATTGCGGAACTTATCGAGAGTCGCCGCCCCGAACGATTCCCAGCAAGCCGCCGCCCGCTTATCGCCGAAACCGACCTTCAGTTGGCGAGTGATCGACAATAGGTATTCGGTAACGCCTTCTTTGGTCGCCGGCGCGTGAGGCGTAAACGACGTGAAGTGAAATTGTTCTTCGCAGGCTGGTTGGTATCGCGAAGTGTTCTTCGGCTTGTACTTCACCCATCGGCCAAGAAAGCGGTACGTCTCGCCTTCTTTCAATTCGGCGATTGTCGACGCACCAACGCCACCCTTGATCGTACAAGTGATCCGCTCGCCCGTCGTCGAATCCTCGAAAGCGGCCGTACCGATGATCGTGTCACCGTTGGTCGACCGTTCGTTGGCCTCGAATCGGTGGCGCTCGTGAAGATAGGTAGCCACGATTTCGGTGGCGTTTTTGAGGTATGGAGCTAGGTAGGCGAGTGACATGGTTTGACCTTTTCCGTGATGAAGTCTTCCGACTCCTACCCACCAACCTCTACCCGCCCACTCGACCTTCAACCCAACCCGCCACCGCCGCCAGTGCCACCGTAAAACCACCGAAAACGACGGTGAAAATCAATTCCGCTTCAATACGGTGGCTTTCGATGATTTCCATTACTTCGATGGGATCGCACATGATTACGCACCTACTCCAACCCGTTTCCAATGCCAACTTTGAAACGTCCCGAAGCCGCCCACGGGCTTGCACTCCCCGCAAACCTCGCCCACCATCCACAGGTAGTCGAGCGCCACCGCAACGAATTGAAAATCAATTTCCAGCCCGCTCGCCTCTCGCGTCTCGGTCCATATCCGCATGGTGGTGAATTCCATTTCGAGCGGTGCCGAGTCGAAATAGTGGTGAAGCATGGTCAGCACTTGCTTACCGTCGTTAGTCCACAATTCGTCGTAACATTCTTGGTCCCGAATCTCCCGACGTCGCTTCTCTTGTTCTCGCCTGCGTTGTTCGCGGGCTTCTCGGATGCGGCTTTTGTCTTCATTACTATCCATGTCGCACCTTTCGTTAGAGCGGTCGAGAAAACCCGGATGGCAGGCGTTCGAGCTACCTACCATCCGGGCCGAGAAACCGGCACGGTGCCGGCAAGGAGAACTAAACGTCGTCGGCAGTGACGACAGAGGACGCGGCGGCTTGCTGGCCACTGGTCGGAGTTACCGGAGCGGTCGGAGCTTTCGCCGTCGTCGCCGTCTTCGCGTTGCGTCCGTCGTCTTTCGCAAACGACTCAGGCGAACGGCGAAACTCTTTCGGATAGGCGGCCAAGGCTTCCGCGTTCTTTGGCACGCCGGCTTTCGTCGGATCGTCGACGTGGAACATGTCGTTGAAGGCAATTTCGATCTGAGGATTGCCGTTGAACGTCTTGACGTTGCCTTCACGATCCGTTCGGAACTTCGTTCTGGCAATCAACTGGCGACCGATGGCCGCCTTCGGAGCGAAACGCAACGGTCCCTGGTCGCTCGCCTCACGCATCCCGATGGCGACCAAGAACCAAGCGATTTTCGCCTTGGTGCGGTCTTGCTTCTTCGGTTCGTCGCTCAGGTTCGGCTTCCAGAATGTCTCGGTGAACTGGCGTCCGTTAACGCCTTCCACCGTTCCGCCAAGGGCCTCAAAGCTGACTTTCATCGCCGCATCGAACATGGCCGAACCGTCCGCCTTTTTCGGCTGCGTGTCGATGTCGAGCACCTTCAGGTGAAAGGTTCCTTCCACCTCCAAGAACGCCCCGCCACCGCGCACCATTTCTTTCGGCGCTTCCATCTCGAACACATCGTCACTCATAACTTTCTCCTTACTCTCTGGGACAAAAAACAAAACTCGTAACTCTTGCTCACTCGTTCCAAATCAAATCCACGTCAACCAACTCGAACCACTCCAGCGGGTAGCCGTTCAAATCCAAGAACGCTTCCCGCACTTTTCGCAAGCCGTGGCGAGCAATCAGACGCTCTAAGCGCTGACGCTCGCCAATGCTTCCCCCTGGCTGGCACCGTCCACCGTCGCGAACTGGCTCGACTCTTTCTCGTCCAAGATGGCCGCCATGAACGCTTCCAGGTTTTCGAGTGCCAACATCTGGGAAAGTCGAACCGCCGCCGAATGTTGCAACTCGGCGATTTTCGAGACGCCTTGGAGAGCCAGCCACGCTTTGCACTTGGCGAACGCTCCCGGCTTCATTTGTTCCGCCTGTTGGAGCAATTCCTTGCACTTGGCAACCACGTCCGCCGATGCTGGTCCGTCGTTTCGTGCGGTATGAAGTTCCGACGTGGGAGGGAGTTGTTCGGCGAGCTTGACCAAATTGGCGTAGAGCGTTTCCGCCGCCGTGGCCGTAAGATCGGCGGTTGTGGTCACTCCACGTTTTGCGAGTGCGGCCACCCACTTGTCGAGAGTCATACCGCCGCGCGTGATGAGGACGGTTCGCACAGCTTCAATTTTGTCAGCCAACTCTTTCGAGACGAGCGGTTCGGCGTCTTCGACTTCGGCCACTGGTGGTTGTGGTGCGGGTTGTGCGGTCGGTTGTTGCGCCGCACTTTCAACAACGGTTGCCGTGGCTTTCGGATGCTCGACCGTGGCCGATTCAACCTTCACCGCTTCCACCTGCGACGGTCCCCAGTCCTCCCCGTCAAATTCTTCCGGCGTGTACCGCCCCTCATTCACTTCCGGCATCATGGCCCGCACGCCATCACTCACCACGCGAGCGGCCAACATCTGCATACGGCTGCGAGGAGTAGCCCACTTAGCCTTCAGCGTCGGCTTCTTTCCCGCCGCCAATTCGGCCACCACGGTCTTGTCAGAACCGACATACGGAAACGGTTCTTTCTGGGCGTCCTCCCAGGTCAATGCGAACGTCTCAGGATCGGCACCGTCTTTCGCCAACTGGATGGCCGCACCGTCCGCCGTTCGCGTGATCCACTTCGACTTGCCGCCGCGTCGATGGAATTCGGCCAACATGAAGTCGGCACGCATCGAAAGCTGGTTGCCGATGACGTGGTAGCGCTTCGCCATCGTGAGGGGCGGAATGCCGGTCGTCAGGCACTCCAACGCAAACACCTTCCCTTGTTCCACGGACTGACATCCGAACATGCCAGACTTGGCAATGGCGTCGCCCAACTCTCGAACCGCCGCCATCGGTTCCATTTTTTGATAAATCGCCAGCGCGTTGCTACTCGGCTGGTCTTGTACGATTAAATCTGCCACGGTTTCCACTCCTATGCTTCTCGTTATCGAACCCCAGTTACTTGCTCGAACTACTCGACCACTCGAACTACTCAACAAACTCCACAGAGACTTGCTCCGCTTGTTTCGTCGCCTGTTTCGCCCATCCATCCACCCGCCACGGTCCCCACACCTGCCGACGCACAAAAACTTTCCGCTCCCCGTCCCACTCGTACCGATCAACCGCCGTGGAGAGATGCGCCGCCGCTTGTTGTGGCGACACCTCAATGGGAAGGAAGTTCTTGTGGCGGTTCGCAAATTCCCGCGCCTCTTCCTCATCTTGGAATTCGTAGTCAGCAGCCAGTCCGCATTGATTGCACAAGTCATCAATGTCGGGATGGGTCGAACGGAGGAAGACAAATTCGCTGGTCTGACGATCCCACCAACCACGTTTGCCGGGCTGGACAAACTCCGCGTCTCGACCACAGTGGTTGACGTCGGGAAAGATCGCAGACGAAACGTATTCGGGACCGCCGTGGGTGAGTTGCTCGGTGGCTTGATTCGATGGGCTATTCATGGCCGGCGCTCGCTTTCGCAATGACGTACTGGTCAAAGTCGTAAAGGCTGAATTGCCGCTCCGACCATGTCCCGTCCTTCTTCCGCTTCTTCACGCCGATAGTTGGTCGACAGTACATGTAGAAATTGACGTTCGGGTCAGTCACCATGCACTCTTGGCCGCTTTTCGTGACGACGATCGTTCCGGCCTCGATTCCCCATCGCTCTTTGATATAAACGCATTGCGCGTCGTAGATTTTGCGGTCAATTTCGTTGATCTTCTTTTGGGCTTCGCGTTTCTGATCGCTCCAAAATTCGATCATCGTGCTGGCTTCTTTGACCGCTCGTTCGTTTGCCTCACTCATCGCACAATGCCTCCTCGAATTCTTCGTGAATCTGGTTATCAATGACCAACTGCGGTTCCATCTCGCCCAGCAATTCCGCGATGGCTCGCATTCCCATCTCGGCGAAATGCAGCTTTTCCACCGCTCGCAAACGGTGAGAATTCACTACACGTCTTGCGTCTTCGATGGCTTCGGCTTTCGTCGCGCGACGTGGCCCGACGTACCAGCCGTCAAGCTGCCCATTGAGACGGGCCAAGCTCGAATCGGTCATATCGACAGTCGAGATATTCACGCCACAAGTTGGCGAAACTACCGCCTGAAACTTGCGGGGCGTGGTAGCTGAATCACGCATAGGGCACCTAGAACGGCCAAGGTTTCTCGTTTGTTTTTCACGTCGATGAGTTGCGACAACTGCGGAAAATTCCACAGGCTCGAATGCCACAACGTCTCGTCTACTCGTCTCGTAAATCGTCCCGGCTCCGCAGTTCCAAACTTTGGAGCCTTCGACGATCCATCTGTCCAACCACCCGTGGTCGGACCTCGCCGCTTCCTGCGGTCCTTACCTCTCCAACTTCCTGTTTCCAAAAACACGGTGCCGGGTTACGGATGGGGTCCGAATAACCCGGCGTGCCGCTCCCCAACGGCCCGTGTTTACCTCAGCGATGCGGGCAGGCATCGAACCTGCATCCCGTGGCCAGTTCGCGACCGGGGCTTTGCCAATTAAGCGACCGCATCTCGCGCCCGTTCTCGTCTCTCGCCTTGCAGCTAGCGTAGGAGTGTGCGGCGAGTGTCGAAGCCAAAACGATTGGCCGGGCGTGTCTCGCAAATTTCGCCACGCTGATTTTTTTCGCGGCTCATTTGCTCGACGGGTGAAATATACCTAGCCACCGCTGGATAGCAATAGGAAACCAAAAAAAATCGCCGAGAATTTTTTTCTCAGCGATTTCGCGTGCGGAAAAATTTTTTGAGCGGTTTTTTTCTTCGCTCGATCTGGTCGACTTCGACGACCTACGCCGCTCCTTGTTCCAGTTTACGTTTTTTCGTCTCCCAGGCTTTCAGCGCCCTGGCTCGCGCCGCCTCGGAACTGATCGAAGCCGCCGCGATGGTCGCAATTTCGCTCCGGCGTTTCTTGGAGATTTTCGTCATCCGTGCCGCTGACGCACTTCGGGAGTGTTCCGAGTGTTCCTTTTTGGAAACGCCCTTCCAGCGAAGTTTTCCCAACATAGATGCCGCGCTAACCACTTGTTCTGACTCCGAAACTTGCTCCGGCGCTACGCTTTTTTTCGCCTTGCTTGCCATTGGCCGTTCTCCGAGTAGTATAGCTATCCAGCGGTAGGAAGCAACAAAACCAACCAAGTGCCCGTTGTCCGGCTCGAACGGACGACCTCCACGGTGTGAGCATGGCGCTCTGACCAACTGAGCTAAACGGGCGTTAATTTGTGCGGATTCCGGGCTAGTCAACTGAGCCAGTAGCCGGGTTGAGTTTGCGCGATCGGAAATTTCGGAATCCGCTGAACGGAGATAACAGGACCGCAAGACGCGGGGTTTTCAGGACGATTTGCGTATCTGTGTCATCGTGTCACAGCTACCGCACACCTTGGAGCCTTGCCATGATTGCGCCCCGCCCTGTTGAAGCCACGTCGGCCATACCCACTCTCCGCGAATACGCGGACTCGTATTGCCGACTCCGCGATGGGTCGATCGGCTATCGAAAACAACTGCTCTGGACGGTCGGTTTTCTTGAGCAATGGCTAGGGCGTGAGTTGGCAATTTCTCAACTGTCGGACGTGCTAATCCGCGACTACGTTTTCGCCCATCGTGGCCGACTCGCGCCGCGTACTCTACGCAATCGGCGAAACATGCTGTTGAGACTTCTCAACCATGCCGCAGACGATGAAACGCTAGCCACTCGCCCAAGTCATCCGCGACGATCCGCGCGCCCGGCAATCCGTGTCGCCGCTGCCAATATCTCGACTTGGACGATAGGCGAAGTTCGCCACCTGCTGGCCACGGCTGGGGCGATGTCGAAAGAGTACCCCGGCCACATGCGGGCCGCCGATTACTGGTCCTCGTGGATTCGAGCCGCTTGGGATTCGGGGCTACGTGGCTGTGATCTCCGCTCGCTCGAACGTCACTGGATTAACGACCGGGGCGTGCTGACCATCAGGCAACAGAAAACCGGGAAGAACCACTACGCCGCGTTTCGTCCGTCCACCCTGGCCGCCATCGACCGACTATGGAACGAATCCCGCCGCTTCGTGTGGCCGTTGTTTTGCTCGCTTTCGGAGTGGCGGAAGGAGGCGGCGGATTTGGTCAAAGCGGCTGGGCTTACGGGGTCAATCGGGATGCTACGCCACTCGGCAGGGACGCACGTTGAGTTGCAGCACCCAGGGCACGGGCCGCTGTTTCTCGGGAATACGCCGGACGTTTTTTATGGGCACTATTTCGATAGGTCGCGGGCGGTTGGACAGACGATGCCGGATGAGCTTTAAAGCAACTGGCCGATTTGTTTAAAGCGGCTACTAGGCTTAAACCAAAAGAATTTCCCAGATTTTTCTCAACCACGCTTGATTCGTCGGACGATTCAGGTACAGTAGAAGCACAGTGATGGTGACGAACAAAACGCAAACGCAAAGGGACGAACGATGACGACTCGCAAAGAATTCTCGAAGGGCTCGAAGATGGCTTCGGTTAGCTGCCACAATGGAAGCTGGGTTGCTTGGTGCGGATATCGCGATGACGTTGAAGGGTCGATTCCGGCCCGGTGGTTCAAAGGATACAGCACTTGCTCGAACACGTACGCGAGCGAAAAGGCCGCTCTGAAGGCCGTCGAAAAGTTCCTGAATTCGTAACGCACCACAAACACCACGCCCCGCACTGCGGGGCTTTCATGGGAGGGATGGGCGATGATGCGCATTAACCAAAAGCAAACAAGAGTGTGCCGAAAGTGCAAAGCGAAAAAGTCGATTCGACATTTTTTCTACAACTGGAAATTGCGTCTCGTTTGTTCGGCGTGCGCAGGTCATTCGAGGTAACCAATGCCACTCGGTAAACTCACCATCCGCCTCGACTCGACAACCCGCGACGCACTCCAGCAACGTGCCGAGTCCGCGTCGGTCACGCTAGGCTCGTACGTTGGGGCGGTTCTCGAACGGCACCTGGAACAGCCGGCGATTGCCGTAGAGGCTCGACCACGAGGGTTGGCGAATGTCGGAAAGCGAAGGCGGGAGAGGTTGGCGGCGGGGGCGAGAAGGGCGAAGAACAGGAACAAGGGGGACAACCGTGGATAAGCCGACGTGTGAGACGTGCCCGTATTGGGACAGCGATTCGTGTGTCGAGGAATTTTGGTGCGCGTGCCGTCGCAATCCGCCGACGCTAGAGGGTGACGAAGAGCGCGGTGGGTGGCTTGCGACGCACCGAGAGAATTGGTGCGGCGAGCACCCCGACTTTCCGAAGTGGATAGAGGAACAGCGAAAGGACGCGAACGATGCCAAGAAATAAACGACCGTGCGCCGTGTGCGGTACAATGCTGGAACGTGCCATTCCGCACGGTGACTGGAAAGACTGCCAGCCTCACGACGGTGGCGAGATAAAACTAATTTTCTGCTACGGATCGACAAAGTTCGACATGGCGTTAGAGGGCACGGTTTTTCGTGGACTGATTTGCGATGGGTGCGCGGAACGGATCATTCCGAATCTGTTCCTAGACACGCAAACAGACTACCCATTTCACGGCGACAGGCGAGCGTTTAACAGGACTTTGCCGAAGAAGTTCACAAAGCATTTGGCTGGGGCGAGACGGGCGAAGGAAAATAAGGTGTAAGAAATGAGACGTAGGCGTAAATGCAGTTACGAACTGTACAACTTTGACACTCAGGACGACTTTGCTGGAGCGACTGACGTGCTATGGGATCGACTCAGAGGGCGTCAGTACCACATTGACGGAATGCCGACAGCAGCTTGTGCGGAAGCGGCTGCCGGACTGTTTGACATGGAAAAAGGTTCGCTTGCGATTGACAGCAAAGGAGCTTACTGCCTTCTGCAAATAATCCATTCATCTGTATGGAACGCGATACACGAACTTGCAGAAGGCAATCGCATTCCATGGTCTATGCTGCGGGACTTCGCTTTTGACGACCCCGACAAACTTCCACGCCTTGAGCGACAACTCCGCTTGTTATTGGAAGAGATTCACGAAGTTCAACGCATTGACCTAGATACCACCAAACCGGGCAGAACTTGACACCCGCTACCCGCCGCATCACGCTACGCCCAAAAGGTGCCCTATGAAAACCGCTCTGATTGTCGGATCGTGCGTCGTAGCGTCGCTCATTGCCGCCTGCGTGCTGGTGCCTGGATTTGCACGCGGGTTGCTGGCTGGGATGGGGCTATAGCGTCGGTTCGCCTACCTGCTGAATCAGGGCGTAGGCGGAATGTAGCTCTGGTGCGCCGTAGCTACTGGCGTCCATGCGCACGACCTTGAATCGCATATGCAGCAACGTTGACGTGCAAATGATGTCGGCTACGCCAGTGTGGTGACAGTAGCGGTAGTCGTCGGAACCATACCACAAGTTGGTTGACGACATGCCCGCGAATTGTGACGTCCCCAGTCCGTCCGTGATGTAGCTGGCGACCTGCACGTTAACGCCATCGTCGAGCGCCCGCGAATCTGGAGACGTCGCGCCGGTCACCATCGCCCCGCCGTTGTCGGTGTAATCGTGCGTGTGACTTGCCGCTCGAAATCTCAGGCGAGCGCTCGACAGCGTTTCCGGTGGCAGTCGCCATGTTGTGTGCAGAGTCACCATGTAATGGTTTTTCTGCCCCACTTCGATGGCGTTGTCGTAATACGCCGTGGGAGTTGGTGCGGTGAAAATCGTGCCGAGCGAGTTGGTGGAAATTCCTTCAACCGAACCGGGGAAAAGCCAGATTCCGTATTGGTCGATGGTGTATGGTGACGACATGGACGAGCTTGACCCGTTGGCATACACCAACCCAGACCCGCCACCCAAACGAATGCGAATACAGCCATTAACAGGCGTTGTGGCTGCCGTTGGCCTAATCCACCACTGATCGCCATGTCGCTCGATTCTGACGACGGTATTCTCTGCCCAGGTTCCGCCGCTGGGATCGACCGCTACGACTTTCCACGATGGGTCGTACGCCGTGAAAGACTTGCTAACCGTCGCTCCAGGATAGACGGGATCGGGTGACAGTCCGTATTCTCCAAGCTCGACGACGTAAGCCGGCCCGCTGCTAGGGTAGGTCGGGTACTCGTAGCTAGTCGTAGTCCGCCCCCAGCGAATCACGCGGGCTTGTGGGCTGGGACGATCCACGCCAACAGACGGACGCATGACGGGCGTTTGCTCGACCTTGCGAACTGCGGCCGCGATGCGCCGCATAGACTGGTCATCGAATTGACGGACTGGCTCGGATGCCACGTTAGGTCTCCAGACAGAACACTCGCACCTTGCACGCTGCCGTATTGGCTTGCATTCGTAGCGTGGTTGATGCTGCCAGGCGGAATAACGCCTTGTCGCCGGCAATCAGTTTGCCGAGCTTCTTCATGGTGCCGCCGTCGCTCATGCCGTATTCGACGTAGTTGGTCGAGTCCAGATTATGGAGGCACACCAGACCGGGCGTGGCAACGTCGCCGAATGACACATTCTCTTCGCTTGTTCCGATGGACAGCACCTGGTCGGATAGACCGGACGCCGCTTGATTCCTCGACAACGCCACTTGCGTAAACTGCGCTCGAAGGTCGCCGTTGACGACTTGGCACCCAACGGTAACGGTGATTTCATTGGCCATGCTACAAGCTCCTATGCTGTGATCGGACCCGGCAGCACGGCCGGAAATATAGAACCGAGGTCGTATTCCTCTTCGATCTCGAACGGGTCTGGATTGCCGCCCACGCCATTGAAGTAGACGGGGTCAAACGCCGCGTTGAGTCGCTCGCCTGATCCGTTGAGATACTCCGGCTTGCTCGGCAGTTCTCCGTTAATGAGAATCGGGGCGTACGTCGTTAATCCTTCAGCGTCTACGCCAGTGATTTCTCGGTAGCCTTCGTCGCGAGGTTCGTAGTAGTACCCGTCAAAGTTGATGGCGACTTCCCATTTACAAGCGACGTACGCTTGGCCCGCGCCGGTCCATTGCGGCGTCCAAGACCATTGCATTAACTTCACGCGGCGGGCAGGAAGTCCCCACAACGTCGCGTCGTTGACCTTCCCGCGGCTATCAGCCCACTGGCTGAGGCTCAGCGTCGGCAGATTCTTTTCGAGCGTCAGCAGCAATATTTGGTCGTCAATCGGCGGAACGTCCTCGAACGGCTCGTTAGCCGAATTGGCCAACGCTCGCCCGGTGCGGTCTTTGTTGGAATACTTCTGACCAGTTCCGAAGCTACCCGATACTTTCCACGCCCAGTCGAGCGGTTTTCCTGGCTGGTCGTTGGGGTCGCGGTTGCTTCCTCGCGTCGAGAACTTCGCGTCTACGAGCCACGCCTTGCGGGTCTTTTCGCCTTGGTCGCGTCGAGCGTTTCCAACGAACCGGCACGATGCGAAAGGGTTTGACTCGCTACCGTAGGCGTAGGGCTGCCCGTACGTCGGCAGCGAACCAGACGCCAGTACCGTATCTGGCCCGTCCGACTCGCTATCCGTAATCACGCGGTACGTTAGGTCGTACTCACGGTGGAAGTCTTCCGTGTTCGTCGCTTTGATGTCTACGACGTCAACTCGCGTCACGCTCATGGTATGGCGACCTCCTCAACTTGCACGACGTCTTTAAGAAGTAGGTCGCGAAGTCTGTCGTGAATTTGCTTGAGCGCTGCTAATTGCCTGTCTTCTCGCCCACGCGCAGCAATGGTTGCCACGTCTTCCTTGCTGCCCTTTTGAATGCCCGTAAGTGCGGCTTGATTCACCGACTTCGGAACCAGCTCGCCAGCCAGTTTCGTGGCCATTGCGTCGATCTGCTCTTGGTTTGCGCCAAGCTCAGCAAACCTTTTCAGTTGGTCCGCAGCTTTCTGCTCTTTGGTAACCAGCGAATCGACCATCTTCGCGTAGTCTTCCGCGTCCTTTTGTGCCAGCTTTGAACGCTCTTGTTCAGCCTGCTTTAAGTCTTCCTGGCTTTTCTTCAATCGCTCTAGTTCCGAATTCAATTCAATGTATGCGTCAATTTCCGACTGAGCTTCCGCACCGGCTTTAATGGCGTCATTAACGAGCTTCGCCATCGGATCGGCAGTCGCTTCAATCGCCGCCCGCATGTCACGCATGGACTGAGCAAGCTTGTCGAGTCGCTTGGATTCTTCCTCTTGCTGCTTGGCGACGTCCTTGTTAGCGTTCTCGATTTCGCTTTTGGTCATGCCGCGCACGCCATCGACAACGCCGCTAACGTCCTGCTCACGCTTGGCACGGGCCGCCGCACGTTCCTCGTCGCGGGCTTGCTTGGCTGCCGACGCCTCATCCTTGGCGTTGTTGTAGGCCGCCATGAACGGGCCTAGAGTTCCGCTGAGTGCCCCAAAGTTGCCGCCATCTGGGACAATTCCGTCGAGTGATTTCGAGACGCCTTGCGCCGCGTCGTCGATGGACAGCAAAACGTCGCGAGTCGCGATAAGCGACGTGTGCAACGCCATCACGGTGCTGTCTTCGCTGAGCATCGCAGTGATTGAATCCGCGACTTCCACGACGACAGGGGCAAGCTCGACGCCCACGATATCCTTCAGGTGCGTAAAGCTACCATTGAGCGCCTTAATGGCGTTGTCGGCGTCACCGATGGCCGCGAATTGAGAATCGGTAAGGCTGATCCGTTCGGCCGCTGCCGTGAACTGATCGACGTCGTTAATCAGGTTCAACAACGTCACGTCGACCTTGCCGAAAATGTCTCGCATGGCAGCGATTTGCTGCGACTTGTTTGGCAGCTTGTCGATAGCCTGAGCGACTTTTACGAACGCCTTGTCAGGTTCCATGCCCTGCAATGCGTCAAAGCTCAGCCCGAGCTTGTCCAGCATGGCGACAGTCTCAGGCGGTGGATTGCCTAAGATGTCTTCCATTTTGTAGAGGGCCTGAACTAGCTGTTCCGCAGGCGCATCTGCCAGCATCGCCGCATTCTTAAGCGTTTGTAGCCCAGACGCAGATACACCTAACGCCGCTGCCGAATCGGCTAGATCGTCGAGTCGTGCGATAGATTGCAGCGTGATGTCTGCCAGTTGCTTGCCAGCAGCGACAAACGCCGTGGCACCAGCAGCCGCCGCAGCGAAACCGGCAGCAATGGCGACGCCAGCCGGTCCAACAGCCTGCCCAGCAGACACGAATTCGCTAAGGCCAAGAGCGTCCGTGATCTTTTGACCCGCGAACGCTCGACCCTGGCCCATCCGGCTAGAATCTGCAACTAGTTCGGCTTGTACAGCAGTGGCACGCGCGTACTCGTCTCGAACCGCCTTAATAGCACGCTGCCAACGCTCCTCTGGTACGGTCGTAAACTTCTTGCGTAGTTCGTCGATCCGCTCCAGCTTGTTTTGCAATTCCTCTTCAGCGGTCGCCGTGTCGGACATGATGCGCCGCAAGTCGCCCATATCCTTGCGAGTCGCAACAACGCCAGCCGTGAATTGCTTGGTATCGATCGACAGCAGGTATGACAGGCTGGCAATTGAATTGCTCATTACTTTAACCCCGTCAATCCTGTTTTGAGCATCCCTTGCGCCGCCTGCCAGTCAAACTCTTGTTGCGGTTCGTCGTCATTCACTCCGACGAATTTACGGGCCACTTTGTCAACCGTCGTAATGTCAATGTCTGCCGAGTTAGCGCCCGCAATTACTAACGCCGCTCGCGTCTGGTTTGCCATGCCAGCCGCGTTCTCTGCCCACTCCTCGCCCCATGCGTCGATCATTGCAAGAGCGACCATATGAGCCCGTTCGTGCGTTGTCGTGTCTTGCTCCCATGCTCCTACCGACTTGTAACCGAGCTTTGCCGCGACTCGCCAACGGAGCAATTCCAGCTTGTCGCCTAAGAGTTTCCCAGTGCGTTTTGGATCGGCGTCCAATCGGTGCCGCAGTCCCATCCGGTGTGCCGCTTAACAACGTCGCAGATGACCGCCCACGGGCCGCCGTCGATATGATCGAAGAACCCGTGCGCCACGTCGTCGTCGGAAACGATTCGGTTGCCGTTGTCATCAACGAGCGACATAGCCACCACGTAATGGTCCGCACGCCGTATGCGTTCCATATCGCGGTTACCCTTGTCGTCGAACCAGCTACGCTTGACGTCGAGCATTTCCCGCTGAGTCAAGGATCGAAACCGGCAGACACCAAGAACTGGCACGTTCCATTCCAAAAAACGCCGCTGAGTAGCGGCCATAAATTGTTCGCGGTTAATTGCCATACTTTCGCCTGTCTTTAAAGCTGCGCCGTCCCTAGTGCTTCTCGTCAGGCGAATAACGAGCGTTGGAGTGCGTCGGGATCGGCGCAGCAAATCGCCTGAGGTTCCAACTATTTGTCCGCTGCTACCGGCTCGACCTTGGCAGGCTTGACGCCCAACGCCTTGTCACGCTCAGCAGCCGCCAACTTGTCGAGCGTTTCGACCATGAGCGGTCCATACTGCGAATACGCTTCTTCGCGCGATGGCGTGAGAAGCAACGGCGCGCCGGCCGCCTTTCGCATGTAGCCAACCTGTTGCTTCATGTCGCCGACAACCGCAACGACAATCCATTGATCGTGCTCGACCTGAACAGGCCCAAGCGGACTGTCCATCGTGCCGATATGCGGCCTTAGTTCAATCTTCACTTCTGACGAATCGCCTGCCATTTACGCGCTCCTTATTACGCT
>JAAOEI010000196.1_pt1 | contig 25097 bp, 30 predicted proteins | sample 7059261 | NCBI WGS metagenome assembly JAAOEI01 (sample SAMN14008812, study PRJNA610033) | viral metagenome | isolation source: viral particles filtered from seawater | place: China: Hangzhou Bay, Yangshan Deep Water Harbour | collected 2017-10-31 | reverse complement strand
ATCGAAGGCCACGCATTTCTCATTCCACCAGTCCGGCTCCCCGACTAAGACGCGCCGGTCGCCGTGAAAGCGACGGGCTGCGTCCTCCTCTTCGAGGGCCTTGACGACCTTGGCGTTGGCGTTGCCCTTATGGGTCAGGTTGCCCAGCGACAGGAATATCTTGTCCCCGTCTTCGGTGTGGCAGATGGCGCAGGGACCCCAGTCGCCCTTGAATATCTTGGCGACCGTCACCGGGGTGCCCTTGGCAGCTTTCTTGCTGCGATTGGTGCGGACGACTGCCGCGAAAGGGGTGGGAGTTTCGAGCGTCACCTCGCCAGTCAGGCGAGCGACACGGCGGGCCTCGGCATTCGAGGCGGGCTCGTGATTGGCTTTCATTGGATTACCTCCGGTTGCGGTGTTTGCGGACGCGGCGGATGCGGGACATTTCCCGATCATGCCGCAGTTTCTCGCGGGTCAGCTTCTCGACCCTGCGGTTGTGGGCGCGGGCGTTGCGGATGTCGGCGTCCCCCTCGGGGAAAACACCCGTTGCCCACATGCCCATGCCAGTCACCATGATGAACACGGCGGCGGTGACGATTACGAAGATGGTGAAGAATTCCATTTGATAGCTCCTGTGGTTTTGATTGTTGGGCCGGGGCCGAAGCCCCGGCGTTGTGATCAGGCCGCGACCTTTTCGATCTCGACGCCATTATTGTTGATCGCATCGATCAACGTGGCAGCAACGTCTGCCGCCTCCGGGATGATGCGGGCGACGCAGTCGAGAAGAAGCTGCGCTGCCTCTTCGTCGGCTACGGTGCCGGTCGAGATTTCGGCCTTGGTGACCTTCAGGTCGTTCTTTTTGACGCCGACCTTCTTGAAGGCGAGAAAGACGATCTCGTCCACGGTCGAGACCTCGGCCTCAGGGTTGAGCAGCTTCCGCAGCTTGGACGCGGTGGTGATGCCTTCAGCGGCGAAAATGCCGCCGATTTCCTGAGCGAAATTGCCCACGTTGTCATGCTTGACAGCGGCTTCGATGGCATTGCCGAAGGCACCGTGGCGGGTCATCTTGATGGCGGTCTCGCAAGCCAGCTTGGCGCTGGCCTCCTTCAGTCCGAAGGACGCAGCAACGTCGCGGAATTCTCCGGCGATTTTCTTGCGGCCCTTGAACGAAGGATTGTCGAGGCCCATCGACTTCGCAACAACTGCGAAGAATGCGACGGCGTTCAGCTTGTTGGCCTCGGGGTTCAGTTCATCACGCAGCCCACCGATCTGTGCCTCTTTGGCGGCAGCAACTTCGAAGTCGTCACGGGCGGCGGAAACGAAGGAATTGTTGATGGCAGTCATGTGTCACTCCTCAGTGAAATGTGTTTCGCCCTTGCTAGGGCCAAGGCGCAGGATTGCGCTCATCAGCGGTGCAGCATCAGCACCGGACACGAAACGGGGTGGCCTTCCATGTCAGCGACCGTGTGTCGCCTCGCAACCAGCTTGCTATCGCTGGATGTTCGCGGCGGCAGGTCAGCCATCCCCGTGATCCCTGAACCGCGTCTCACCCCTCGGTGGACCTTGCGGCAGGTTTTGTAACTTTCGGCTGGGTCGGATCAGGTGCCCTGCGCTTCGCGGTTGCCTTCAGCTTGCGCTGGTCCCCGCTGCTGGCCGTCGTCCTATATGGCGGCCCCGGCTGATTGACCACAACGCCAACCAGCCCCCTTATATAGGGAATACGATGGCCCAGTTCAACCCATTAATTTACATAATGTGGATTTTTCTTCACATTGATGGAAACCCCCGGAAAACGTACACTTGACGGGTTAATATTAACTTGAGCGTGAAGGGTCGAGGATGTCCGACGAAAAAAAATCAGGCGACGATGCGCCGAAACTAACGGTTGTCGAAGGTGGCAAGGGTGAGGGCGCAAGCAAACGGCGGAAGCTGACGGGGAAGCAGGAGGCATTCCTCGCCGGACTGATACGGGGGCAGTCGCAATACGACGCATACTGCGCGGCCTACGATGCGGAGGGGATGAAGCGATCGGCGATCGATACTGAGGCATGGCGATTGGCTGGGCACCCGGAGATATCCCGGAGACTACATGCCCATCAGGCGTCTGTTGAGCGGGCAGCACAAGCGTCAGCGCTCTCTCGCAGACGGCTGGTGCTGGAGCGGCTTGAGCACGAGGCAGTGAACGCGGAGAGCGACAGCGCGAGGGTGCGGGCACTCGAACTGCTGGGCAAGACCCACGACGTGGGACTGTTCGTCGAACGGATCGAAACCGACAATGCGGAGCGGACGCCTGACGAATTGCGGACAGAACTGCAAGCACGTCTGACGGCCCTGCTGGGCGGCCGCGACTGAGGCCAAAGCGCAGTGCCTACGTCAGGCAGTGAGCCATCAGGTTAAATTTAACTCGACATCATCGGGCTGGGAAAAAGGGGTGGGGGGTAGGCCTACCTAGCCACACTATCGGGGCCGCGGCCGGGGGTGGGGACCGGGGGGCACCCTATGTGTCGAGCGCGACCTGCCGCCCCCGCACACTAATCTGCACAAATAATCACAGAATTTTCACAGCGAAGAGGGGGGTACCCCTTTTTGGGTCCCCTTCGTGCTCGAATTATAATTTTGCGAAAAAAATAGGGAGTCCCGTGTTTAAGTGGGACTCCCTAGTTTGGGAAAGCCCGTGTTGGCGAGCTTTCACAGGGAGGTAAATCAAATGAACTCGCTAGTTCTAGCATAGATTCTAGTACTAGTCTAGAGCTAGTTCTAGCCTAGAGCTAGCTCTAGCCTATAATTTAGTAAATTAGTATAGACCTAGCTATTCTAGTCTAGTATAAGGTTCTCAGTGCGTTCAATTTTTGTTCACATGGGGGTGAAATTGGCTAAAAAAGTGGATCAGCGTCCTATTGAGAGGATCAAGAAGAAGACCACCATAGGTTCGAGCGTGAGAACTCGCCCGAAAAGCCGTCAACAGAAGCTGAATTTCAAAAAATACAGGGGTCAGGGCCGATGAGGGACGTTCTTACGAACACGCGCCTGTCTTTTCCCAGCTTTAATCTGTATCGCGACCTGACAAAAGACATGGAGGGGGACTTTTTCCGGTTTGCGTCGGAGTGCCACAATAAAATTGTGTATCTGGCCTCTCCCTACACGTCCCAACTGCCCTACCAGCCCTCCGGGGGCGTCTCCAGAGACGTTTCTGACCTTCGGGCTACCCAAGTGACCATATTTACCAACTGGCTGCTGGATAAGGGCGTGTGGGCGTTCTCACCTATCGTCTATGGGCGGGGTATGGAGAGGGTTATCCCGGAACATACCAAGGAATGGTGGATGCGCCGTGACGCAGAGTTCTTCAAAAACACGGATGTGTTGGCAGTTGCTGCCCTTGAGGGGTGGCAGGACAGTCCCGGCGTTGCCGAGGAAGTAGGGTGGGCGGTTACGAGTGGTAAACCTGTTTATATTTTAGAGTTAAGGGGTGACTGGTTTGACAAAGCGACAACAGCAAGCTCTGAGTTTCGTGAGAAGATTCTGGAAGGAAAATGAGCACTCGCCGTCATACAGAGACGTGGCTAACGAGTTGGGAACGCATCCATCGAATGCATATAGAATTATACGTTCGCTTGCGGACAATGGATTTCTCTACACCCCTCCGGGTCGTGCGAGAAGTATTTACCCGCCTGAGGTCTGGGCGTCGTTGAGGGGAACGCCATGAGGCCGCTGTACCAGACAGACAATGATGCGAGACAAGAAGTCAGCATCATCGACTCGTTTCAGGAACAGTTCGCGGTGTGGGAGCGCGATAGCGAGGAGACGGGCGAAGACGGGAGGATTTTGTGTGGCGAGGTATTGTTTGAGCAGACAGGGGTAACTGCCCCCTATGATTTTGTGATGAAGAAACCCGTTTATGCCGTCCTTCATACAACGGGGGTGATCCGCTTGCCGAGCAAGGAGGTGCTCGCTCTGGTCGAGGTCAAGAAAAGAAAGCCTGAATACGGGGACTACCCGACCTACAAGCTCTCGAAGGCGAAGTGCGACACCCTTATAGAACTGTCGGAAAAAAAGAATGTGCCAGCCTTTCTGGTAGTGGGCTGGGCTGATGTAGCCGGGTGGATGTACGTTAACGCCCCGGAGTCATCCCCCTCCTACAAGCAATACCATCAACCGTCCCGTCGCGGGGGTTCTGGAAAAAGCCTCAAGGAATTGATTGATGGCGGTGAGGTTCTTGTCGATAGCTGGGGCAGGTACGACCGGAACGACCCTCAGGATATTGAACTCGCATACGAATGGAGCAATTCCAACTTTTCGATATTTGAATACGAATAACAACCGCTCTTCTTGGGCATTGAATTTTCTAGCTTTTTATATATTATATGACCGTTCCATCTTTATGATGGGCCGGTGCCGGGATGCCCGATACCCGTGCAATTCCCCTTTACGCACCGGGAAAGGGCGCTTTTTGCGTCCTTTCCTTTTCGAGAGGGTGGTAAGTGGACGCACAACTTCAAAACTACTTGAGCCAAGTTGCTTCGCTTCCGCACGAGGAACAGGCGGAGATACTCAAGCTGTTGCAGGATTTGGATTCGGCAACAAAGCGTGAGGAGGCCCAAAGCGAGTTCTTAAAGTTTGTGCGCCAGATGTGGCCCGCATTTATTGGTGGCAATCACCACGGGATTATGGCGAATGCGTTTGAGCGCGTGTGTAATGGTGATCTCAAGCGTTTGATCGTCAACATGCCCCCGCGTCATACCAAAAGTGAATTCGCCAGCTACCTGTTGCCAGCATGGTTCTTGGGTCGATACCCCGAAAAGAAAGTTATTCAGACAGCGCATACTGCGGAACTTGCCGTGGGCTTTGGCCGTAAAGTCCGAAACCTCGTTGGCGATGACGACTTCAAGTCTGTCTTCAAGGATGTGTCCCTGCGTCAGGACTCAAAAGCTGCGGGTCGCTGGAACACGAACAAGGGCGGAGAGTATTTCGCCATCGGCGTCGGCGGTGCCGTGACAGGCAAGGGCGCTGACCTCTTGATCATCGATGATCCGCACAGCGAACAGGAAGCGCGTTCGCCGGATGCATCTGTGTTTGATCCTGTTTACGAATGGTACACATCAGGGCCTCGACAGCGATTACAGCCGGGTGGCGCAATCGTGATCGTGATGACGCGCTGGCATCAACGTGATCTGGCCGGTCAGATATTAAAGGCGTCCCACCATAGAGATGGCAGTGACGAATGGGAGGTGATCCAGCTTCCTGCAATCATGCCGTCTGGCAATCCGCTGTGGCCCGAGTTCTGGTCAAAGGATGAACTTGAAAAGTTGAAGGCGGAACTCCCTGCTTCAAAGTGGTCCGCCCAGTATCAGCAAGACCCGACCGCTGAAGAGAACGCAATTATTAAACGCGAATGGTGGCGGGAATGGGACCGTAAGTCCCCGCCAAATTGCGAGTTCGTGATACAATCTTGGGATACCGCTTTTCTAAAGCATGAACGTGCTGACTATTCGGCCTGTACCACATGGGGTGTTTTCTATGATGAAGATGATGGGGCGAACATCATTCTTCTCGACGCCTTCAAGGACAGAATGGAATTCCCTGAACTCAAGAGTGTAGCATATAAAACATATAACGAGTGGGAGCCTGATGCCTGTATCGTGGAGGCAAAAGCTGCCGGAACACCGTTGATTTTTGAATTGAGGCAGATGGGTATGCCGATAGGGGAGTTCACCCCGTCTCGTGGAAATGACAAGATTGCTCGCGTAAACGCGGTTAGTGATCTTTTTGCCTCTGGCGTTGTGTGGGCACCACCGACTTCGTGGGCAGAAGAAGTTATAGAAGAGTTTGCGGCTTTCCCTGTTGGAGAGCATGATGACTTGGTTGACAGTAGCACTCAGGCTTTACTTAGGTTCAGACAGGGCGGCTTCGTGCGCGTCTCTTCTGATGAAGAGGATGATTTCATCCCCCGCATGAAGGCAGATTACTATTGAGCAAAAGATTAGACGAGATAACCCTCGAAGAGCTTGAGATTTGGATGGATGCGTACAAAGCATCGAATATGTCTCAACGTGAATTTGCCGAGCAGTCGGGTATCAGTCCCAGAAGTCTTCAAAGACGAGTGAAGAGATACGAGCTATTGACGGGGGAAAAGGCAGATCGTCTTGCGGACAAGTCTCGCGCCCAACCATTTGAGATCGATTCGGAGCTTTTTGACGACGTTGCAGACCTTGATGAGATAAAAGAACGTCGCAGAAAAGAATTTGATCGAAAGCACAAGGCGAAAACTTCAAGGAAGCTGATCTCTTGCAGAGTTAAAATTGACGGTCCAATAGGTATTCTCCACATGGGAGACAACCACGTTGATGACCCCGGAACGGATATCTCCCTCCTAGAGCGTCATGTTGAGCTTGTTAAAGAAACCGAGGGTTTGTTTGGTGCCAACGTGGGCGATATGGCTAACCACTGGGTTGGTCGCCTAGCCCGCCTCCATGCTTATCAAACAACTACCGAGGCTGAAACTTGGAAGTTGGTCGAGTGGTTGATGACAAGTATTGACTGGCTGTACATCATTGGGGGCAACCATGATCTGTGGGTTGGAAACGGCGACCCCATAAATTGGATGGTTCGTGGTCAAAGCGGTGTGTATGAAGCCCACGGCGCTCGTATTGGGTTGAAGTTTCCAAACGGGTCTCAGGTTTTAATCAACGCTCGTCACGATTGGCCGGGGCATTCAATGTGGAACTCTGCTCATGGCCCCTCAAAAGCTGTGCAGAAAGGCGTGACCGATCACATTGTCATCGCTGGGCACAAGCATGTAAGCGGGTACTCAATATTAAAGAACCCTCTTTCTGGTCGTATATCTCACGCTCTTCGTGTAGGATCGTATAAAGTTTATGATGACTACGCGGACGCTTTAGGTTTGAGTGACGGCAGAATTTCATCTGCGGTTCTTACTATTATTGATCCGTACAAAGAGGACACGGACCCCGGCATGGTAAATGTCTTTCACGATATTGAATCTGGGGTAGATTTTTTGAAGTTTTTACGGGCTAGACACTCAGGTGTTCTGTAAGGAAAAAATTGATGGCTATTGAGAAGAGACTCGAAGAAACCGAAATCGAATTGATGGACCCTGATAACGGCGCTCAGGAAGTGGAAGTCGCTGTTGTAAACCCAGAGGCTGTTGCGATTTCAACTGAAGAGGGCGGTGTCGTTATTGATTTTGACCCTCAGGTCGGCGCTCTTGAGCCGGACGGGCATGACTCGAACCTCGCTGAGTACATGGAAGAGGACGAGCTTCGTTCTCTCTGCTCTGATCTTTTGGGTGACTTTCAGTCTGACAGGGACTCTCGCTCAGATTGGGCGCAGACATATGTAGAGGGTCTTGATCTTCTTGGGCTGAACATAGACGACAGGACAACGCCGTGGCCGGGAGCCTGTGGTGTTTATCATCCTATCCTTACGGAGTCAGTTGTCCGCTTTCAGTCTCAGGCAATTATGGAGGTGTTTCCGGCCTCTGGTCCTGTGAAAACAAAAATTCTCGGCAAAATGACCGACGAGAAAGAAAAGCAGTCCCATCGGGTTCGGGATTACATGAATTTTCTTTTGACCGAGAGGATGACCGAGTACAGGCCGGAAATGGAGCAGTTGCTGTTTAGCTTGCCCCTTGCCGGTTCTGCCTTCAAAAAAGTTTATTACGATGCAGCGATGGGGCGCATATGCACTTCCTTCGTTCCCGCAGAAGACTTTGTCGTTAGCTACGGCGCTTCTGATCTTCTTACGGCAGAGCGTTACACGCATGTCATGCGGAAAACTTCAAATGAGATCAGGAAACTACAGGTAGCTGGTCTTTACCGCGACGTGAAGATCGGCAATGCGCCTGTATACGACACGGACATTCAGGAAAAATATGATGAATTAGAGGGCGAAAGCTCTACTGGTGGCTCAGACACGCGCCATCAGGTCCTTGAAATGCACGTTGACCTTGATCTTCCCGGCTTCGAGGATGTCGGGGCGGATGGAGAGCCAACTGAGATTGCGCTGCCATATGTTGTAACCATTTTGCGGTCAACAAATGAGGTACTTTCCATACGCCGCAACTGGTACGAGGACGACGAGCAGAAGACCAAGCGTATGCACTTTGTGCATTATCAGTACATGCCGGGTCTCGGCTTCTATGGCTTTGGCCTGATACATCTTATTGGCGGCATCGCGAAAAGCGCGACCTCTCTTATGCGCCAGCTTATCGATGCCGGTACACTCGCTAACCTTCCGGGAGGCCTGAAGTCTCGCGGCCTCAGGATCAAGGGTGACGACGCTCCGATTATGCCGGGCGAGTTCCGCGACGTTGATGTCCCCGGCGGTGCCATTAAGGACAACATTACCTTCCTGCCCTACAAAGAGCCGTCCAATGTTTTGCATCAGATGCTTGGAGAGCTTGTAGAAGAAGGTCGTCGTTTTGCGTCTCTGACAGATTTGAAGCTGGCAGATATGAAACAAGACGCCCCGGTGGGAACGACACTTGCCCTTATTGAGCGGTCAATGAAAGTGATGACTGCGATTCAGGCGCGGCTTCATGCTTCAATGAAGCGCGAGTTTGTTTTGATCTCTGACCTTGTCCATGACTTTGGGGCAGACCAGAACTACGAGTACGAGTCTGAAGATGAGGCGGTAAAAGCGGAAGACTTCGACGGTCGTCTGGATATTATCCCGGTGAGCGACCCGAACTCCTCCACCATGAGTCAGCGCATAATGCAGTATCAGGCTGCCTTGCAGCTTTCGCAGCAAGCGCCGCAGATGTACGACCTGCCTGAACTCCATCGTCAGATGCTCGATGTTCTGGGTATTCAGGATGCTGACTCAATTATTCCTCTGTCTAAAGAAGCGGAGCCGCGTGATCCGGTTTCGGAAAATATGGACGTTTTGAACGGCAAGCCTCTAAAGGCCTTCTCTTATCAGGATCACGATGCTCACATTCAGGTCCACATGAACGCTATTCAGGACCCGAAAATACAGCAGCTTGTTGGTCAAAGCCCTATGGCTGGCACCATACAGGCAGCTATGGCGGCTCACATTCAGGAGCACCTTGGGTTCAAATACCGCAGAGAAATCGAAAAACAGCTTGGAGTCGAGTTGCCGCCTGAGGGCGAGCCTCTTCCAGAAGATGTCGAGGTCAAGCTATCTCGCTTGGTTGCCGAGGCCTCTGATCGACTGTTCCGCAAGGACGTTATGGAAGAGCAGATGCGCGAGAATCAGGAGAAGCTCAATGATCCTGTGTTCCAGTTGCAGCAACAGGAGCTTCAGCTTGAGGCTGCTGACCTAGAGCGCAAAGCTCAAACTGATACGGCTCGTATGGTTGCGAAGTTGAAAGAGGCGCAGATGCGTCAGGAAACTGAGCTTCTCAGAATCAAGTCTCAAGAAAGAATGGAGGGCGCACGTCTGGGCGTTCAGATAGCGCAGGAGTCACTAGATGCTCAACAGCGCAAAGAGAGCGCTGACAAGCGTCAGGTTCTTGATACGGCAAAAATTCTTGCTGATGTCGGAAAAAACTTGATGGAACCGAATAATAGCAATACAAATAATTCAGGTTAAAAATAACCTGAAGGTGCGAAGTGGTTGATAGAGTTGAAAATGTATACGAGGTGTTTCAAAAAAATCTAAGGTCTGTGATGAACGAACAGGCCGACTTCTTGGCTACCGGTGGTGCGCGTAGCTTTGAGGAATACCACAAGATTGTGGGTGTCATAGAAGGGTTAGCTTTGGCAGAGAGAGAGCTTCTTGATCTGTTTGAGGCCCTGCGTAAAGGAGAAGAAGATGACTGACGACAATGTCGTTAAACTGGCTGAGGCCAGAAAAGCCAAGGCTTTGCCAGAGCCTGTTGGCTACAGAATTTTAATTGCTATACCGGAAAAAGAACAGAAAACAGACGGCGGCGTTCTGTTGCCTGAGGACACGCGAAAGCGTGAGGAAGCGGCGAGCATGGTCGGCATGGTTCTGAAGATGGGGCCTGACGCCTATACGGATGTCGAAAGGTTCCCAAGTGGCCCTTGGTGCAAGGAGGGCGACTTCATACTCATGCGCTCCTACTCAGGAACACGAATTGAAATTCACGGGCAGGAATTCAGGGTTATCAACGATGACTCTGTTGAAGCTGTTGTTGAGGACCCAAGAGGGATTAAAAAGGTATGAGCGAACAAAATTTAGCAGAAGATCAGACTGAAGAGGTGGAGATCGATCTGGACCTTGACCCAGACGCATTGGAGGTTGAGGTCGTTGATGATACTCCTGAAGAAGACCAGAACCGCCCCGCTAGGGCTGATGCTTCTGAAGAAGACGAAGATTCTGATTTAGACGAGACTCAGCTTAGTCAGCGTATTCAGAAACGCATTGGAAAGTTGCGTTATGAATATAATGAGGAACGTCGCGAAAAAGAGCGTTTTCAGAGGGAGAATGGCGAGGCGGTGAATTACGCCAAGCAAATTCAATCTGAAAATGAGGCTTTGAAAAACCAACACGCTGAGTTGAGGCGTTTGCTCTACGATCAGGTCGGGGCCAAGACCGATAGCGAGATTGAAGGCGCAAAGCGCAGGTATAGGGAGGCTTATGAAAGCGGAGACACTGATTCGGTTGTTTCCGCTCAAGAGGAGCTTTCTAGGCTTCATGCCGAAAAAATTCGGTATTCGATGGAGTCTGAGAGTCTGAATCAACCTCTTCCTCAGGCACAACCTGAACAGCAGCAAGCCCCTCAGGTTGAGCCACCTGATCCTATGGCTGTTGACTGGATAAAGAGAAATTCGTGGTTCCAGCAGCCCGGACACGAAGAGATGACGGGCTTTGCTATTGGCCTACATGAGAAACTCGTAAAGCAGGGGGTAGACCCTCGCAATAATTCGGGCTATTATGAGCAAATAGATTCTGCCCTAAAAAGGCAGTTTTCGGAATTCTTCGGTGAAGGCAGAACTCCTGCTAGTGAAACTCCGACTTCTCGAAGAACTCCGGTGGTAGCACCTACCAAAAGGGGGGCAGGTGCGTCGCCGCGCAAAGTGGAGTTGACTAGCACCCAAGTTTCTCTCGCCAAGAAACTGGGTTTATCGCCTCAACAGTACGCGGCACAGCTTGTGAAGGAGATAAGCAATGGCTGACGTTAGAGGAACAGAGCGCAAACCAAGACAGGCAGAGGCCCGCGAAACACAGGTGCGTGATAAAGCGTGGGAACCGCCGCAAGTTCTACCCGATCCTGAACCGCAGGAAGGTTATGTTTTCCGGTGGATTAGGACGGCGACTCTCGGTCAGGCTGACAACGTGAATGCGTCGAAGCGTTTCCGGGAGGGATGGGAGCCTGTAAAGGCAGAAGACCATCCTGAATTGATGTTACAGTCTGACCACGACAGTAAGTGGGCGAATGATGGTAATATTGAGGTAGGTGGTTTGCTGCTTTGCAAGACTTCTGTTGAGAACGTAGAGGCGCGTAATCAATACTACGCGGCAGCGGCAGCAAGGCAGGTCGAGTCTGTTGACAACAACTACATGCGCGAGAGTGATCCTCGAATGCCCAAGCTGAATGAGTCGTCAACACGCATCTCCTTCGGACAGGGCAAGAAACCGGATTAGTCTCTTTGGTTTAATCTTTGTCCTAAGGAGAAATCGGTATGGCTACTACTGCTGCACCATATGGTTTCCGTCCCGTTGGCTTGCTTGGAGGTGGTACTTGGTCTGATGCTGTGCGCCACATCAAGATCGCCAATAACTACGGAACCGCGATCTTCTATGGGGATGTTGTCAAGATCGTAAACACCGGCACTGTCGAGAAAGACACCGGAACGACCACGATGACGCCCTGTGGAATCTTTGTGGGCTGTAAATATACAGACCCCAACACTAACCAGCTAACCTTTAACCAGCAGTATCCTGCTTCTACTGCGGCTGACGACATCATGGCTTATGTCATCGATGATCCGAATGTCGTATTTCAGGCTCAGGGTGACGCCTCTTTGGCTCAGACTGCTCTCGGCAACAATGTTGCTGTGGTTCAGACTGCTGGCTCCACTTCGATTGGAACGAGTAAGAATGCTATCGATGCGAGTACCATCGCTACCACGAAAACTCTTCCGGTTCGTATCATCGACTTTGTAGATGGTCCGAATTCCTCGGTGGGTGACTCCTTCACGGATGTCATCTGTAAGTTCAACTCTGGTGGTGATGCGACCGGCGATAGCTGTGCTTCTCATCAGTACCAAGACACGACAGGAGTCTAAGCAATGGCTATTTCAAGAGCACAAATGCTTAAAGAACTCCTGCCGGGGCTGAACGCTCTTTTCGGTCTGGAGTATGAAAAGTACGAGGATGAGCATACTGAAGTCTATGACACCGAATCTTCGGATCGTAGCTTCGAGGAAGAAGTCGCGCTTTCCGGCTTCGACGCTGCCCCCGTTAAAAACGAGGGTGCATCCATCTCTTATGATGTCGCGCAGGAGTCGTTTACTGCTCGGTACAACCATGAAACCATTGCGATGGGCTTTTCGATCACGGAAGAAGCCATTGAGGACAACCTCTATGACTCCCTTTCTGCTCGTTACACCAAGGCTCTCGCACGGGCTATGGCTTATACCAAGCAGGTAAAAGCGGCTGCTCCGTTGAATGACGGCTTCGACACCTATCAGTCTGGTGACGGAGTTACGCTGTTCAGCACGGCTCACCCTCTGGTGAGCGGCGGCACTAACTCTAACCGTCCCGCGACGGCGTCTGACCTTAACGAGACCTCCCTTGAGGCTCACGTTATTCAGATCGCCAAGTGGACTGACCAGCGTGGTCTTCTTATTGCGGCTCGTCCGCGTAAGCTGGTGGTTCCGCCGGACCTCATGTTCGTTGCTACTCGCATTCTGGAAACGGATCAGCGGGTTGGAACTGCGGATAACGACATCAACGCGATCCGCACCAACGGAACGATTCCTGAGGGCTATTCGGTCAACCACTATCTGACGGACACGAATGCTTATTTCATCTGCACTGATGTGCCGAATGGAATGAAGCACTTTGAACGTGCCCCGATGACGACCGCGATGGATGGAGACTTCCAGACGGGTAACGTGCGCTACAAGGCGCGTGAGCGTTATTCGTTCGGTGTTTCCGATCCTCTGGGTATCTTCGGTTCACCCGGAGCTTCCTAATCGTGTGGGGGAGGGGGCAACCTCTCCCCCCTAACTTTTGTCCATGATGGCGCTTTGGCGCTGGTTCTAAGGAGGAACTGTTATGGCTACCACTCATTTTACGAATGGCGTTTCCAACCAAACTGTTGGCAACCCGCTTTACGATTATCCCTATCTTGATCCGTTCAAATACTATTCGTATGTGAACGATTTTTTCACTTATCACGCTGATGAGTGGACGATCACAACCACCGAAGGTGGTTCTGGTAATGCATCTGAAGCTCTAACGTCTGCCGCTGGCGGCGCTTTGCTTGTTACCAATGATGACGCTGATGATGATGCAGACTTCTTTAACCTCAAGGGCGAGAGCTTCAAGTACGTTTCCACGAAGCGGATGTTCTTCAAAGCTCGTTTCAAGGTTAGTGATGCGACGCAGTCTGACGTTGTGATTGGTCTTCAGATCACCGACACCACGCCGCTTGATGTTACTGACGGAATTTTCTTCCAGAAGGACGACGGCGACACCAACATCGATTTCCATATCGAAAAGGACAATTCGGCAACTTCGAATTCTGCCGTGGGTACGCTTGCTGATGACACCTTCATTACGGTTGCGTTTGCATACGATCCTAACGGCAACAGTGGTTCTGGGTCTTTCAGTGTATTCATTGACGACTCAAAGGTAGCCGAGCAGTCAACGCTTACCAACGTGCCTGATGACGAGGAGCTTACGGTTTCTTTCGGAATTCAGAATGGCGCTGCGGCAGCCAAAACGATGACGCTTGATTACATCATCGCTGCGGTTGAACGATAATTTAAGGTCTGGGAGGGGCTCGCCCCCTCCCCACCTTTAGGAGATTGATATGGCGGATGCAGTAAATGTAACCACCATAGAGGACGGAGAGCGTCAACTTGTTGTTCAGTTAACAAACCTTTCTGACTCTACTGGTGAGAGCAAAGTAACAAAGATTGACGTGTCAGCGTTAAATTCGAATGCTGCCGGTGCTTCCTGTAACGAGGTACGTATTCAAGAAATCTGGGCGCAGGTCCACGGTTTTGATGGGGTTCAGCTTTGGTATGATGCTGACACAGATGTCGTTGCTTTTAATGCTGGAGTCGGGTGGACCCATCAGGACTACAGCAATGTGGGCGGCTTGAAGATGTACGGAACGAATGCTACCGGAGATATCCTTCTTTCTACGTTGGGAACGGAAGTGTCTGGGGACGCATACGAAATCGTCATTCGGGCAGTTAAGTATTACGCTTAGGGGGCGGGGGCTATGGCTTCTAAACCAAAGAAAAGGCGTGGCACTGGAATGAAGGGCATGACCATCAAGGGTGGTCATAAACGGCCCACGAAGTCCGGCGCTGGGATGACCAAGAAGGGCGTTGCTAAATACCGTCGCCAAAACCCCGGCAGCAAATTAAAAACTGCTGTTACGGGAAAAGTTAAGCCGGGTAGCAAGGCTGCGAAGCGGCGCAAATCTTTTTGCGCCCGCTCTGCTGGTCAGATGAAGAAATTTCCCAAAGCAGCTAAAAACCCTAACAGTCGTTTGCGGCAAGCCCGTAAGCGTTGGAGGTGCTAATGGCAGTCAGGAAATCATCCGCTAGGAAGCGTAAGTCTCCCGCTAAAAAGAAGACAAAGAGCCGCGTTAACGAGGCTGGAAACTATACCAAGCCAGCTATGAGGAAGCGGCTTTTTAATTCTATCAAGGCTGGTGGAAAAGGTGGAAAGCCGGGTCAGTGGAGCGCTCGAAAGGCCCAAATGCTGGCTCAACGCTATAAAAAGGCTGGTGGTGGATACCGAGACTGATGGCTAAGAAGAAGTCACAGAAAAGCCTTTCTAATTGGACAAAACAGAAATGGCGCACAAAGTCCGGCAAGCCCTCAACCCAAGGCCCCAAGGCCACGGGTGAGCGTTATTTGCCGACCAGCGCCATCAAGTCCCTAAGCCCTGAAGAGTACCGGAGAACTTCGGCAGCTAAACGCCGGGGCACGAAGAAGGGTAAGCAGTATGTGGCGCAGCCGAAAAAGATTGCCAAGAAAACAAAAAGGCACAGGTAGCCATGCCCCTCTCTCGTCCCCAAATGCGAAGTCAACTGAAAGGTAACAGAAAAATGCCTCTCACAAAGAAACAGAAGAAGATCGCCAGAGTTTCGCCCCCGAGAAACAAAATCACAAGGGCAGACTTTAAGAAGCTCAAGGGTAAGAAAAAACCGGCGAAGAAGAAAAGAAAATGAATGTCCGGGATCAGTTTGTTTTTAAGGACATTAGAGGCTGGTCTCGCGAGGTTCTTGAGGTTCCAAATCCGCATTTATCGGGCTTAAAGGCTTGCCCCTATGCGGAGAACGCTTGGAAGAAAAAACGGGTTGACGTTCTGGTAGGCGATGGCCCCGCTGATTTGAAGACGGCGATAGATGGTTTCGACTCGAAATCTTTCGACATGGTTATTTGGGTTAATTTTAACCTGAGCAGGTACGATCTTTGGGACCGTTGGGTCCAAATATGGAATAAGGAAAATTTGTCTCGCGACATTTACCTGATGCTTTTTCATCCGGGTTTTCCGCCCTCTGAAGAAACCGAGGAGTTTCTGACAGACAATGATTGGGAATCAGGTGTGGACGAGGACTACATGATGGTTTTCATCCAATCCTTGAGCGCACTGAACAAAGCAAGTGTAGCGTTAGAGTCGATTGGGTATTATAATCATTTTGCAGATCATCTTTATGAAACCTTGGTTCTAGATAGAAGGAGATTGAGTTATGGCGATGGGTCGTAAGAACGGCAAGAACGGCAAGAAAAAAATGATGATGCGTGGCGGCACCAAAAAGAAAATGATGATGCGCGGAGGCACCAAGAAAAAGGTGATGATGCGTGGCGGCACCAAAGGGAAGAAAAAGAAGTAATTAGATGGCGACCAGCGGAACATCAGATTTTACTCTGGACATCATTGATGTCTGTGAGGAGGCTTATGAACGGGCCGGGCTTGAGATGCGGGGTGGATACGATCTCAAGACGGCTCGTCGTAGCCTCGATCTTATGTCTTTGGAGTGGATAAATCGCGGCCTCAATCTCTGGACTATTGAGGAGGGGACGCAAACCCTCACCGCCGGTACAGCGACCTACTCATTCCCCGCTGGCACCATTGACTTTCTTGAGCATCATATTCGGACTGATGCGGGGAATACAAATACACAGGCCGACACCAGCCTTGTTCGGGTTAGCCCATCTACCTTTCAAAATATTCCGAATAAACTGACGCAGGGGAAACCTCTGCAAATTTACATACAGAGGACAACGTCGCCTCAATACACTCTTTGGCCCGTTCCTGACGATACGGAGACGTACACGATTGTGTTTTTAAGGGTTAAGAGAATTCAAGACGTGGGGACGGCAGGTTCTAACACTTATGACGCCCCTGATCGTTGGCTCCCCGCCCTGACATCGGGCCTAGCTTACCATGTGGCTATGAAGAGGCCTGAGTCGTTTGACCGCGTAGGTTTGCTGAAGCAGGTTTACGAAGAGCAGTTTGCTCTGTGCGCGGCTGAAGACAGGGTCAAGGCCGGGGTTCAGTTAATACCGGGGGGGTATTCTTACTAATGTCCTCGTTTGCAGCCGGAAAATACGCGCTTGGAATTTGTGACAGAAGCGGCTTCACTTATAAGTTGAAGGACCTTGTGTTTGAGGTTCAGGACGGAAAGCTGACCGGGCTTCGGGTGGGCAAAGATATGCTTGACCCAGATCATCCACAAAATTTTTTGGGCAGATACCCTGTGGACGATCCTCAGGCGTTACGAGGAGCGCGGCCAGATAGCAGAACCGATTCCTCTTCGAATGCTTCCGCTAACTGGAACCCTGTGGGAGACAGGAACAGTTTGCAAGAGCTTTACGGATTTTCGACAGAGACAAGCCTACAGGCCTCTGGGCAAGTGGGCAGTGTTACGGTTTCGGTGTCTTAGTTATGTTTGATTCAGCTTCTATACAAAAGATGCAGGAGGCGGCAGAGAGGCCCGGTATATTTTATTGGACGACTGTCGATTCCGGTAGCAGTTTTGCCAATACGTCTAAGGTTTTTGTTGAGTTTTCTGGCTTCGAGGACGACGACCACGCGCTGTGGTTTGGGCGATACATATCGATGTTGTTAAGCCTGAACAACATGGATGAATACCCGCAAGTGCCACATTGAGGTCTCTATGAATTATTCAGAATTAAAAACAGCGCTGCAAGACTACACGCAAACGTCAGAGTCCTCTTTCGTGACTAATATCGATACGTTTATTGGGCAAGCTGAAACGCGCATTTTCTTTGACATAGACCTGCCAAATTTCAGAAAAGCTGCGACTGGTACGACAAGTGACGGCACGACATATCTATCTAAGCCTTCTGATCTTTTTTCGGTCTTGTCATTAGCCCGTATTTCTTCCGGCAACGAGTACACATATTTGTTGCCCAAGGATGTTTCTTTTATTCGTGAGGCTTACCCTGATACTGATGTAAAGGGCGTCCCAGAGCATTATGCCCACTTTGATGATTCATTCTTTATTCTGGGGCCTGTACCCGATGCTGCCTACACGATACAGATAAACTACAAGTCTCGCCCCGCTCAGCTTTCCTCCACTAATACAACAACTTGGTTGAGCACAAACGCTGAGGCGGCCCTCCTGTATGCGACCCTTGTGGAGGCTTACACATATCTCAAGGGCGAAGAAGATATCATGCGGTTTTATGATACTCGTTACAAGGAGGCCTTAGCGTCCCTTGCGCGGTATTCCATGCAGGATGTCAATTCTGACAATTACCGGAATGGCGTCAGGAGGTCTGCGTGATATCGACCGATCTTGCTGATTTATTAAGGAAGCATAATGGCCTTTAGCGGTAACTTCATGTGTACGTCCTTCAAAAAGGAATTGTTAGAGGGCGTCCACAATTTTAAGAATAGCGGCGGCAATACTTTCAAGCTCGCCATGTACACCAACTCTGCCAGTTTTAACGCAGCGACTACGGCTTATACAACCAGTAACGAAGTGTCTGGAACGGGTTACAGCGCTGGTGGCGGTACTCTTACTAGGGTTGATCCAACAACGAGTAGCACCACGGCGTTCACTGATTTTGACGATTTAACCTTTAGCTCGTCAACGATTACTGCGCGTGGCGCGTTGATCTACAACGACACGGCCAGCGGCGACCCCACTGTGGTGGTTTTGGATTTTGGCTCTGACAAGACCAGTTCTTCAGGGGACTTTACGATCCAATTCCCGACAGCTAACTCCTCCAGTGCGATTATTCGTATCGCATAAGGGGTAACGTAATGTTTGAGGCAAAGATAGATATGCCCCCAGATTATGCGGTTACTGTTCACACAACAGCTTACCGTGGGGCGTCGCCCGAAGAGGTTGCTAAACGCTGCGCTGACAAGGTTATGTGTGTTTCCGTGGACGCGCCTCCTGTTATAAGAGACCAAGCCTTTGCTTTTAAGGAGCAGCTAGAGAAGATATTGAGTTTTTATATGCGGGAGGCTATAAATAGTGACCGGACGACAGTGTTCAACGCTTTGAATGATGCCGGTCACCCCGAACTGGCTGAGTTAATAAGGAGACTTTGAGATGGCAATTACACAAGCAATGTGCACGTCTTTCAAAAAAGAATTGATGACCGCTACGCATGATTTTACCGCAAGCTCGGGGAACACGTTCAAGCTTGCTCTGTATACAAGTTCCGCAACGCTGGGCGCTGCGACCACGGCTTACTCTGCCACGAACGAGGCGAGCGGTACGAACTACACCGCTGCTGGGGCAGCACTGACTAACGTGACGCCAACCACGAGCGGAACAACGGCTCTAACGGACTTTGCTGACCTCACTTTCTCTAACGCGACAGTCACGGCAAACGGTGCCTTGATTTACAATGACAGTGCATCGGGCGATCCGGCTGTTGTTGTGCTGGCCTTTGGCGGGGATAAGACATCAACTGCGGGGGATTTCACTATCCAGTTCCCCACAGCAGACGCAAGCAACGCCATTATCCGTATCGCGTAAGTAAAAAGCTCGCGACCCATGTCCGATTTCAGCGGCTGGGGCCGCGCAGGTTGGGGTGAGGGTGCGTGGGGCGTAAGTTTACCTAACCCCAACCTAACCGGCTGGAGCCGTGGAAGTTGGGGTGAGGGTGCTTGGGGGTCCGCCCTACCTGTAGCCGTTTCAGGTGTTTCGGCGTCTTCGGGCGTTGGAAGTGTGACGGTTACCGGTGAGGCAAACGCCCCGGTATCCGGGTTAGTTGCTACAACCTCCGTAGGCTCTGTTTCTGTTTCCACAGAACAGGCCTTATCTGTAACAGGCCTAGCGGCTACCGGCAGCGTTGGCTCCGTTGTTGTAAACGCTGCTTCTGACATATCTGTAACAGGCTCAGCGGCAACGGGTGCGGTTGGCTCTGTTGCTGTAAATGCCGCTTCTGACATATCTGTAACGGGTCTAGCTGCAACGGGTTCGGTTGGCTCTGTCGATGTAGAAACAGGCTTACGTGTAGTTGTATCCGGTGTCTCCGCTACCGGTGCCGTTGGTTCCGCCACAGTAGAAACCGACCAAGTTCTAGCGGTTACAGGGCTAGCTGCAACTGGTTCGGTCGGTTCTGTTGTTGTAGACGCTGCTTCTGATGTACCAGTCACGGGCTTAGCCGCAACGGGTTCGGTTGGCTCTGTTGTAGTAGACGCTGCTTCTGACGTATCTGTAACGGGTCTTTCTGCTACCGGCGGCGTTGGCTCTGTTGTAGTAGACGCTGCTTCTGATGTACCAGTCACGGGTCTTTCTGCTACCGGCGGCGTTGGTTCCGCCACAGTAGAAACCGACCAAGTTTTAGCCGTAACGGGTATTGCGGCGACGGGTGCCGTTGGTTCTGTAGTTGTAGACGCTGCCTCCGATGTATCTGTCACAGGTTTAGATGCTACCGGCGGTGTTGGTTCTCTTTCGGTAGAAACCGACCAAGTTTTAGCCGTAACGGGTCTAGCTGCAACTGGTTCTGTTGGCTCTGTAGTTGTAGACGCTGCTTCTGATATCCCTGTAACGGGTTTAGAGGCGACGGGTGGCGTTGGTTCTGTTTCGACACAAACGGACCAAGTTTTAGCCGTAACGGGTATTGCGGCTACCGGGGCTGTCGGTTCTGTTGCGGTAGATGCAGCCTCCAACATATCTGTTACCGGTTTAGCGGGCAACGGGGCTGTCGGTTCTGTTGTAGTGGACGCCGCTTCTGACGTATCTGTAACGGGCATTGCAGCCGCTGGGGCGGTTGGTTCTGTTTCAGTACAAACAGATCAGGTTGTATCTGTAACGGGTGTTGCAGCTACCGGAACTGTCGGCACGGCTACAGTAGACGCTGCTTCTGACGTGCCTGTAACGGGCATTGCAGCTACCGGAGCAGTCGGTAGCGTTACGGTAGGCGCAGCCTCCGATGTATCTGTCACAGGTTTAGCGGGCACCGGGGCTGTCGGTTCTGTTGCGGTAGACGCGGCCTCCGACATACCCGTAACCGGTATTACCTCTACCGGAGCGGTTGGTTCGGTAACCGTCAGTAACGCCAGCGTAATTGTAGTAAGTGGTTTGTCGGCCACGGGTTCTTCTGGTAAAGTACTCGTATGGCAGGGCATCGATCCTACCCAAGACGCTGACTGGCAGGAGATTACACTGGGTCAGGCGGCTGACTGGCAGGGCATCGTTCCTACCTCAGACGCTGACTGGCAGGGCATCGCTCCTACCCCAGACGCTGACTGGCAGGAGACTACACCAAACCAAGCATCAAATTGGGTAAAAATAGCGGCATAGGATAAAACGATGACTTCAAGTTACACGGCGAATACCGGAATTGAGAAGCCCGGAACAGGCGACCAGTCTGGTACGTGGGGTGATACCGTCAATGTCAACATGGACATTATTGACCGTGTTTTGAACGGTGTGGGCGCAATCAGCCTTAGTGGAACGACCCACACCCTTACTACTTCGGACGGTGCCCTTAGCGACGGAATGTATCGAGTCTTGGTTCTAGGGGGAAGCCCTTCTGGAACAAACACAATTACCGTTAGCCCAAACGACCAAGACAAGGTGTTTTTTGTTAAAAACGGCAGCGGTCAATCAGCGGTGTTTACTCAAGGTAGTGGTGCAAATGTCACCGTTGCCAACGGTGACACTAAAATTATTTACTGCGACGGGGCAGGCTCCGGGGCTGCGGTCACTGATTTTACTAACGACCTTTCCATGTCTTCTGTCAGCATCACGGGCGGCGCTATAGACAATGCCGCGATTGGCGGCTCAACTGCCGCCGCTGGCAACTTCACGACCCTTGATGCGACCGGAGACATTACTGGGGCCACGTTTACGCCGGATGGTGACACTTCTGCCGGAGACGCCGCCGCCGTGGGTTACACCGCTGCGGAGGGGTTAATTTTAACCGGACAGGGCAGCACTAACGATGTGACCATCAAGAACGACGCAGATGCGGAAGTCTGTGGCGTTCCAACTGGAACTGATGATCTGAGGTTTCCCGATAATGCCGAATTGCAGCTTGGTACTGGTGGCGACCTACAAATCTACCACAACGGCACAAATTCTTATTTAGATAATGTTACGGGTGGACTTTACCTTAGAACCAATAACACAGAGAACGCAGTAGTAGCTCTGGCAAATGATTCTGTGACTCTCTACCACGACAACTCAGCTAAATTTGCGACCTCTGCAACAGGCGCTACGGTTACTGGTACGTTGGTTGCAACTACAGACACTGACACAAGTAACACTGGAAGTGTGACGCTGGATTTTGGAGCCAACCAGAATTTTGTGTTGACGCTCACAGGAAACGTCACTTTAGCCAACCCAAGCACAGAACAGGTTGGTCAGGCTGGCGTGATCGTATTCATTCAAGACGGCACTGGCGGTCGCACAATTAGCCTTGGCACGGACTACGAGACGGTTGGAGGCGCTGGTTTGACCCTCAGTTCGGCAGCTTCAGCGGTTGATGTCGTACCGTATTTTGTTAAAGCCTCCGGCAGCATTCAACTTGGCGCACCGCAACTGGCGTTCAGCTAATGACTATGTTTGCCTCACAGTGGCTGGCTAACCCCGATACGGGGTATGAAATTGATCAGTCGATCCGGTTTAATGAGGACGACAGCGCCAAACTAACTGGAGGAACGGGCCAAACCGGAGATGGTACACAGTGGACCATATCCATGTGGATCAAGCGTGGTGCGATTGACGGCGGCAACAAAACGATATGGTCGGCTGGAGACGGAAGCAATAAACGTGCCTTGAGCCGTTTTGTAAGCGGTGGTTCTGGTCAGGTGTCGGAGGATATAAGTTTTTCTGTTCGTACCGGCGGAAGTTGGTACGAACTAAATGTTCACCAAAGTTTCGTTGATCCATCGGCTTGGTATCATTTTGTTTGGGTCTGGGATTCCGACAACGGCACCGCTGCTGATCGGATGCGTATTTATGTCAACGGTGAGCGGCTTACATCTTTTAGTAACACGCCCTCATACCCAGCTTCAGGAACCGCAACTGATAGCTGGAACAATTCAAGCTATGCTCATCAAATTGGTTTTGAAAACAACACACGCTTTTTTGATGGCTATCTTGCCGAGATATATCACATTGATGGACAAGCTTTAACTCCTGCCAGTTTTGGTGAAACAAACAGCGGCACCGGCCAGTGGGTGCCTATCGACGCAAGTGATTTGACTTTTGGCACACGGGGCTTCTATTTGAAGGGCGAAGACAGTTCTGATCTTGGCAACGACAGTAGCGGCAACGGCAACGACTTTACGTCATCAGGCTTGGCTGCGGCGGATCAGGTCAGCGATAGCCCGACTGATAATTTCTGCGTCATGTCGCCAATAGATAAGTCATCAGCAATAACACTAACTGACGGTAATCTAATCGCCACGAATTCCGGCACAAATAGTTGGAACCACGGCAGGGGGACGATGTTTGCCTCAAGTGGAAAGTGGTATTACGAGTGGACCCCGACTGCCGGATCATACGCTGAAGCGGGTTGGATGACCGATGTCGGTGGCAACGATCATGTTGAAGAAGAGAGTGATCCAGATACTACATACTACCGGGGTGTAGGTGCGGCGGGGCGTGGTGTAGTTATCGGAGACGGTTCTCCCGATACAGGGCCAGCGAATTTTAGCAACGGCGATGTTGTTATGATGGCTATCGACGTTGACACCATGAAGTTTTGGGTAGGTGTCAACGGAACTTGGTATAACAGCGGTGACCCGGCAGCGGGATCAAATGCCACGGGAACTTGGTCTGCAAGGCTAGGATATGCGATTGCCCCTTGGTACGGCTGTTTCCTCAATACAAGCGAGACTTTTAATTTTGGTCAGTCCAGTTTTTCCCACACAATCCCCACTGGATTTAATCCTTGGTCTACGGCAGGGTTAGGTGACCCAACCATCGCTGATCCATCAGCGTATTTCCAGACCACAATCTACACCGGAGACGGCTCAAGCAGCCACGAGATTAACCAAGCTGGCAATTCGACGTTTGAACCGACTATGGTCTGGTTGAGGAGTCGCTCCGCAGCAACGGACCACGTTATTCAGGACCAAGTCCGAGGCAATTTTGTCATTTATCCAAACCAAAATAACGCAGACGGGGCAACTGGCGGGGGATGGGTTTCTAGCTTCGACAGCGATGGGTTTACCGTCAGTTCAAATGCTCCGATCAATGACAGCGGCAAAACTTTTGTCGGCTGGCAGTGGAAAGCAGGTAGCAGTTCCGTCTCGAACACTGATGGCGATATTACTAGCACCGTTCGAGCCGATTCGACATCAGGCGTGTCCGTGCTGACCTATTCGGGCAATGGCTCTGACAATCAGACAATCGGGCATGGCATCGGAATTGCCCCAAAAATGATAATTACGAAACGACGGGATAGCACCGGTAACTGGACCACTTATCACGATGCAATCGGTATCAATCAGGTGTTTTATCTGAACTCTACCGCAGCACCTACCAGCAACACTGAGCAGTACAGAGCAACACCGACTAGCAGCGTTTATACCGTGGGTGTCGGCGGCGACATTAACAATTCGAGCGGAACTTATGTCGCATATGTTTTCGCAGAAGTAGAAGGCTTCAGCAAGATTGGTAGTTACACGGGTAATGGATCAACTGATGGACCTTTTGTTCCCACAGGCTTCAAGCCGAGATTCATTCTGTTTATGAGGAGTGATGCCGCTGAAGGCCGGAATCTGCTTGATACAGCTAGAGGTTCCGGGAATTTTGGTTCTGCTGCTGGTACAGGGGGAGAAAACCCAACAGCCGGTAATGACCTGAATGCTAAAATCAACGTGAATGACGCAAATGCTGAAGAAGATAACCCTACCGGCAGTCGTAGAGTCTCATATGTATCAAACGGATTTAAGGTGAGAAATACAAACACAGCAATGAATGCTAACGGTAGCACTTATATTTACATGGCCTTTGCCGAATCACCGTTCAAAACATCGACCGCCCGATAGGAGATAAGTTATGTGGAAATACTCCGGCAGGATTATCAAAGAACACAAGGCGTGGACCGACGACAACGGCGTCACGCACCCTAAGAACTGGCACATCTGGTCAGCGGATGAGAAGGCAGCGGCAGGACTAACCGAAGCCACACCTGAGACGCCGCCGGACTCGCGCCTTTACACTTGGGGCTATCAAGCTGACGGCGTAACGATCTCCAAGACAGCTAAAAGCCTGACAGATGTAAATGCAGTAGACGGGGATGGTGACCCCATTCTAGACGAAGATGGCAATCAGGTAGTAAATCTCGGCGTCAAGTCGAGCTTGAAACAAGAAGTTAAAAATCAACAAGGTTCTTTGCTTGCTCAAACGGATTGGGCTGTCGTTCGGAAGGCTGATAAGGGGACTGCTATTCCGTCGAACATTCAGACCTATCGCGACGCCATTCGTACCAAGGCTACGGAAATGGAGACAGCTATCGACAATGCTGCAAACA
>JAAOEI010000195.1_pt1 | contig 25103 bp, 34 predicted proteins | sample 7059261 | NCBI WGS metagenome assembly JAAOEI01 (sample SAMN14008812, study PRJNA610033) | viral metagenome | isolation source: viral particles filtered from seawater | place: China: Hangzhou Bay, Yangshan Deep Water Harbour | collected 2017-10-31 | reverse complement strand
CCGTCCGCCACCACGCAGCTCGTCCCGTCCGGCGTGTGCATGACCACCGTCCATGACCGGCTCTCCCGGTTGACATAGACCCCCATGCGGAGGCTGTTGCCCGGTCCTGCCGAGCCTTCTGCCGCGACCGCCTCGCCAAACTCATCCGTGAGCCGGGCGACAATCTGCGCCGTGGGTCCGCAGGGGATGACCACGTTGCGGACGGTCATTTCCGCGCGCACCTCTCCCCCCGCCAGAATCAGTAGGGCAAGCGCCCCCAGGTATCCTGCTAGCCTGTTCATAGCTGCCTGCTCCTTTGCGAGAAGGGGTGGGTGGTTAGCCTCGGCCACTGTCTCACCAGTGGTCGGGGCGCTCTGCTATTCAGTCCGCTTCGGCGTGTTCGATGCCGTACTGGGCAACGCGCGCTGAAACGGCCGCATCAATCGCCGCCAGAACTTCGGACGGGACCGTGAGCCAACCCGGGCAACCGGGCGACCACTGCCACGTTCCGTTGTCATTCAGGGTCAGGCAGCAGCGCCATTTCTGGCGTACGCCTTCGTCTGTGACCTGGACGGCGATATGTGCGGACGGGGCTAGTTTTCCATTGGAAAAGCTGAATTGCACTTCCGAGAAAACTGTTTCCATGACTACACCGTGAAGTAAGTGAGATAGACCGCCATATCGCAACTGTTCGCCAAGAGATTGGCGACGTTCGTCGATGTCATGCCTCCCGTTGCCGCGCCGATGTAGATGAGGGCCTGCGTCGTGTTCGGGAACGCAATGATGCCCATGGCCGTGGTCAGGCCCGCCGCCCAGCCAGTCGGAACGATGCTGCCCGCGCCCTGGTTGGACGAGGAATTGAACACCGTGAAGGGCAGGCCGGAGATTCGCAGCGTGCCCACCGGGGAGCTGATCGTGTTGACGGTCAGGCGGCCCGTGACCGTGACCTTGTTGCCGATCTTGATGTACTTGAGCGTGGCTTCGGTGAGCGACGCAGATCCGCTGGTGCCGCAGGTCAGGGACGCGGTAAACGACCCCTCGTCATAGGTCGCGAGCGTTTCGTTGCCGAGAACAATGCCGGCAAACGTCGGCGTGTCAGTCGAGGTCAGGCCCTTGATCATTGCCTGACCGGCGGACGGGCTCACGGCCGTCAGAGCACTCAGCCAGATTTGCGAAACCGTCGAAGTCAGGGACCCGGTGTCCATCGCCAGCGTGATCTGGGTCCCGCCGGAGAAGGTCGTGCCAGTGATGCGGCCATATTTGAGGTTGCCCGACCCGTCCAGCGCCTTCAGCCGGCGGCCGACGTGGTAGGTCAGCGTGTGGGTACCGGACAGCGAGATTTCATTGGCGGCACGCCGGGGGCTGGTGGTGCCGTCCGCATCCCCCAGGTTGACCCACTGGGCGTCCTCGTACCAGTCGCGCACGTCCGCCATGGTGACGCGAGCGGAATCGTTCACGGCAGAGGGGGGCATTCCCTCTTTCCAGTTGATCGTTCCGGCCGACGAACTGATGGAATCGTTGCTGTTGGCCGTTTTCGACCATTTCTTGATACCCATCGCGGGTTTTCTCCATGGAAAAGCCCGCGAAGCCGGTTTAGGCTTGCGGGCTATGCGCTATCTCGTATTCCTGATTCAGTGCGTGATCGTCATCCTGGTGGCCGGCTATCTGAACGAGGCGCACTGGGAAGACACGGGCAAGTTCGTCACCGGCTACGCCTTGATGATCGGCTTCGGCGTCGCCTATGTGCTGACAGTCGGCCTCTTCAAGATGCTCGATCTATTCGGTTGGCTCGGTCGGGCGCTGTCCCGCAATAAGTCCCGCCGCGAGGACCGCAGCGCGCTCGTTCTTCGGCCCGATCAGCAGGATTTGCCGCAGATTGGCGATATCACCCGTAAGCGCCTGCGCTAGCTGCTCGGTGTTCCGCCCGTAGCGCCACCATTCGATGGCCTGCTTGATCGTACCCGGCGGGTTAGCCAGCAGCTTGCCCGCTCCGGCAATCGTGCTGCTGTTCTTCATCTGCTCGCCGATGATCTGATTCGATGCCGTCGCGGAATTGACGGGCATGCGCGTGCCCTGCGCCTCGAAAATGTCCATCGTGCGACGATAGGCGGCCCATCGCGTGTTGCCGTCCGGCAGTGCTTTCAATGCGGCTTCGATGTTGGCTCCCACGTCCGGGTCGCCGAACTGGCTGCGCTCCACTGCTGCACCCGCGCGCGACGTGTCCTGCACCTTCTGCGCCTTGCGGAAGGACCGTTGCAGGTAGCGGTTCACGAAATCGACGGCTAGGTCAGGGTCGGCCTTCGCAATTGAACCAACGGCCTCGCTCACCTGTTTTGGAGACACGTCGGCGGGGTTCTTGGTGAACAGCACTTCCCACTGCTGCGTCAGCTTTTCGGTGTCACCGAGGCGGCCGGTCGCGGATCGCTTCAGCGGTTCCTCGACGTATTTCTGGCGGATCGTCTGAATAAGACGGGCGGAGGCGTAGCGCGGATATTCGGCATCCGCTGCGTCCAGAATCTCGTCCCGCACCTTGCCGATGTTCCTCTGCGTCGTGCGCTCGCCGGCGGCGGTCGCCGTGCTTTCGAGGTCGTCCAGATACCTCTTCGCCGCGTCCAGCACCTTCACCGAGTTGTCGGGGTCGGCGGAAAGGTCGCCATACTTCATCGCATTGCCACGCGCGCCCTTGATCGCATCGCCAACCGCCAGATTCGCGTTCAAGCCCTGACTGGCAGCCGGAGACAGGACCGCGTTCGGGTTGTCGGTCGTCGCGTCGTATGCAGGTTTCGACAGGCGATTGGTTTCGGCCCGAGCGGCGTTAACTTCACCCTTGGCTGCACTCTGCACTGCCGGAGCAATTTCGGATGTTTCCCGGCCCGAGGTCGTGACGGTGCGGTCGAACGCCTGTTTGTTGGCGTTGCCGCGCCCGCTCATAATCTCGCGCAGATATTCGAGGCCCTTCGACTGCCGGGGCGTTTGTTCGGCATACCGCTGCGCCGCGAGCAGGGTGGAGTTTGTCTTGCCGGTGATCTGCGCCAGCGCCTCGGCCGACGTGAGCGGCGTGCCTGCGCGGGCTGCGTCGTCCATCAAGGACTGCGCCTTGAGCGCCTGTTCTTCGGTCACTCCCTTCAGGGTAGACTTGGCAATGTCCGGCGCGCGGTTTCGCAGGGTGGTTAGCCCCCCGATCCCAACGGGCGCAAATGCCCCTACGACGCGAGCCCACGGCTCGGCAGACGTTCCTTCCGTCGCCTGCCCCGCCGCTTCTGACGCGGCCCCAGAGGCAGCGCCAAGGCCCATGGCGAGCGGCCCCACAGGACCGCCTGCTATTGCAGAGGTCAGCCCCTCCTGAATGATCTTGCCGCCGCTGCTTTCCGCCTTCACTGGTGGCGTGTTCGCATAGGCCGTCGAGCGGATGTCCTCTGCCCTTGGCAGGCCCGTTCGCTTTTGCTGGTAAGGCCCAATGTCGCGGCCCTCCAGTTTATCCGCCACGAACCGTGCCGCTTCATACGCCCCACGGTCTACGAGGTCAGTCATGTCGGCCGGCGCACCCGTGACAATCGCGGTCGCCTCTTGCGCGGGCGTGCGCAGGAACTTGTTGTAGAGCCCTGCCCAGCCATCCTTGCGCTGGTTGAATGGCAGTTCCTCGCCTTGCGGCACTTCCTCCGCCACCGCAGGGCGAGGCTGCGCCTGCTGCGGCAGCGGCGCTTCGTTCATGCTGGGGTCGGCCCATCCGTCAGTCGGCATGCGCGCAACGGCCCCCTGCGGGGCGCGGGCGCTGCCTGCCGTCACGGTCGGGTCAACCCACTCACCGGCCATAGGTCGAACTCCACTGCTTCACGATCTCGGCATAGGGCTTGCCGCGGTTCGCCTCGGCAAATTCCGAGAAGAAGACCGGCTTTCCGGTGTTCGGGCTCTGGCCCACCATCGGCAGGTCGTTCTTGAACTTGCGCCACGCCACCTGGGCTCCATCGAAGGAGCCCTTCTCGCCGCGATGGTTGTCCCAGAACTCGCGCTTCAGCATGTCCTCGTAGGAGAGTGCGTCGGCGGCGCGCATCAGAAAGTCGCGGGCGGCCGGAGTGTTGCCAAGGCTCGCCACCGTCGATTCGATGCGCTTGGCATCGTTCTCGGTCTGCGGGCCCTTCTGCGCCTGCATCTTGGTCAGCACGAGGTTCTGGATGGTGCCGTTGAACTGCTGGCCATTAGTGACACTGCCGAGCAGGCCCTTGATCGTCGGGCTGTCAACATTCATCCCCAGCGCCGCAACGACGTTGCCCGCCCGCTGCTGCAGGGCGGAGGGCAATTCAGCGCCACCGGGTTCTGACGTGGTGCGGGCAATGCGAAGCTGGTTGCGCGCATCTTCCGCACTCGCCGCGCGCTCCGCGATGGTCTTGTATTCGGCAACCAACTGGCCGCCGTAGGCGCTGTTCTCGGCCCGCTCCTGCGACTGGTTGATGTCCACCCGGTTGGCGCCGGCCGCGCGGAGCTGCTTTTCCGTGTCGAGCCAGTTGGGGTCTACCTGCAGTTTGCCATTCTGATAGGTGTAGCCCTGCGGGGCCGGGCGCATGACCTGGTTGATGGCCTCGCGCGGGTCCACGCCACTGTCCGTCAGGGCTTTGATCTTCTGGGTGAACTCCGTCATTTTCGGCGGCCCGGTCATCACCGTCTTGTTCTGGTTCGGATCAAAGACGGACCCACCCTCGGCGACGTTGATCAGCGGCTTCGGCTTCAGCTTGTCAAACTCGGAAGACGCGAACTGATCCGGGAAGGCCTGCGCCCACAGCGGCTTCATGTCCACCGGGCGGCCCATGTCCGTCCCACCGTTCGACAGCGCCGTGAACAGCCGGTCGCGCGCCATCAGGTTGCGCGACGATTCGGCGTCCTTGCGGTCAAAGTCGCGCTTCTGCAGGTCGAAGATCGACCGCTGCAATTCGGCCTGCTGGGCCTGTTGCTGCGCCTGAAACATGTTCTGCGCACCACGCCCAAGGCCCGATCCGACCGAACGCGGCTGCAGCGACGGAGCCCCGGCTTCCAACAGCGATCCGGCCAGCGCCAGCATCCCCATGGTTTTTGGATTGAACCCGCCATCAGCCGAAGCCTGCGGGCCGCCGAAGAATGTCTCGAACATGCCAGCCATCAGATCAGCCCTCCAAGCAGACCAGCCACGGCGCCGTAGGGGCCATACTGGCTACCGAACATCGAACCGATGGACCCGCCTGCCAGACCGCCGCCCAAGGCATTCGCAAAGGTGTTGCGATAGATCGGCTGCGTCTGGGTGGACGTGCCGCCGTAGTTGCCGGAAATGAACCCGAGATACTGGGCAAGGTTGTTGGCCGGCGCCTGCTGCTGGAAGTTGAAGCGGTTGACCTCATCGGCCAGTTGCGCCTGCCCCATCTCTTCCCGCTGCGCGCCGACATTCGCCAACTGCCCGATGTCCTGATAGTCCATCCCGGAGGTCTGCGGCGCGAGCGCCATGCCGCGCATCTGGTTCGTGCGTTCGTTGGCGTAGTTGCCGCCGTACACATCGGTCGCGAGATCGCCCAGCGTCGAACCAAGGCGGTTGTTGGCCTGGTCGAATGCCGTGGCTTTCGCATTGCCACCGTCGAGCCGTCCGCCCATGGTGAATGTCGCGTTCAGCCCCGGAATCGTCGCCTCCTTGTAGGCGCGCGTCACCGCATCGGCGGCCTTGCCATAGGTTGCGTCGAGATAGGGATTGGAATTGAGATAGTCCCCGCCGATGGTCTTGGCCGCCTCGCTCTGCGCGGCGCTCGTGACCGGGCTCCCCGCCTGCGCACGGGAGGACGTGAGCTGCATTGCCTTCTCGGTTTCGGGCGCGAACCCGGCAACCGTGGACTTGGGGAAATACTGCGGCCCGCCCGCACTGTTCAGCGCCTTGGCCTGCGTGAAAACATCCTGCAGGCCTGTCGCCTGCGGTCCCCACGGGGCATTGTTCTGCGTCACGACCTGCTGGCCGCCACCGCTACGTCCGAATGACATGGCCTATTACCTTCTCAAGCAAGACGTGGGTCTTCTTCCACCCGAGGACACGCGCCCAACCGGGCCGCGCCCATGCCTCAATCAGCGTGCAGCCGCGTTCGGCCCCGAAGCTTTCGAGGTCGGCCAGATGCCCGATCCATGAATCCCTGTTCCGCCCGACGCAGAGGAAGATCGACAGCGCCCGCTTGCGCGGGTACTGGATCACCTCGGTAATCACGACGAGATCAATGTCCTTGCCAGCGTGCAGCCAGAGTTGCTGCCGGCCCTCGTAGAGCGCCGCGAGCACGTCGCGCGCCTCAAACCTTCCACCGCTCCGCGCAAGCGCCTCTCCGACCTGCGCCTCGATCTTCGGCCAGATGGAGAAGTCCCGGACCTGTGCGAACATCAGCCCTGAATGGCGTACCGGAACGTCTTGTCGGCCTGCGCGTTGTTCGCGTGCGTGATGGTCGCAACGCCCTTGCCGCGCGCCGAGACATAGGTGGTCGCCAAAGCGCCCGCCGCATTCGCTGTCGTCGGCATCAGGCCGATAAAACTGTCAACGCTGATCCGCGCGTCCGTCAGTGTCGTGCTGGCCGCATTGGCCGTCAGCGTCACATCGCCCACCGCATTGGACCGGCCGTTGATGAGTTGGTTGATCCTGTCCGCCAGAATCCGAAGATGCTCCGGGACCTGGCCCCAGACCTTCGGAGCCTCGTCCATCAGTTCGGCCCCTGGTCGGACGCCACCACCCGGTCAACACCGAGGGCATGCGTCCACGTCCCGCCCGCCGCCACACTCACCCGGAAGCGGAAGTTCCGGGCATTAATGACAAAAGGGCAGAAGCCCTGTGCGTTCTGCGCAGAGACACCGCTGGTCGTGTAAGCGTCGTTCAAACGATCCCGGTAAAGCACCTGCATGGACAGCGTGCCGCCGTTTACGGACGGCGAAACTTCCGTCAGCAGCGCCCGGTTGCCGGGGAATAGCTGGTTCTCCGCCGTCTCAAGAGTCGCCGCGAGATTGGCCCCCGTGAAGGATCCAAGCCGGTTGGCCGAGTTGAACGCGCCCAACTGATTTGCCCCGCCCGTCCACGCCCGCGAATCGAGCGAGGCCGGAAGGGCATCCAGGCTGGAACTCACCGCGTCCAGCCCCTCCAGCGTGTAGCCCTGCGACAGCGACGGGAAAATCAGTTGGGTGGAGATTTCCGCATCCGACCAGCGATCCGCTGCCCAGTTGTAGATCATCATCTTGTCGCAGGTGCCATCCGTGCTCGCCGTCGTCGGGTAGGCCCAGTAGACCAGTTTGTTCAGCGGATCGATGGCGGCCGAGACACGGTTCGCATAGGTGGCGTTCAATTCCGCCGTGAAAGTCGCATCAACCTTGTTCGCCCCGATGGGGGTCGCCGTCACCCCATCGAACATGTAAAAGCCGTCCTCCGACAGGAAGAACACCATGCGGCCGAGGTTGGCCACGCCCTTCGGCGACAATGCACAGCCGCGCTTCTGTTCCACCTCGTCAAACTGAAAGATGTTCGGCGGCCCGACATAGGTCATGCGCGTGATCGACCGCTCGCGGAAGATCAGCACATACTCACCCGCCGCAATGAGCCGTTGCACCCAGCCAGAATCACCCTGCAGCACTTCGCGGTCGCTCTGTGTCGTGACCGACTCGTCAAAGTCCGTGTAAGTGCCCTGCGCCGACCAGCGTATCCCGGTGGGGGCCACGCCGATGTTGTCGTTCAGGTTGCCGAGGACCAGAAAGTTCCTCGGATGCATCACCAGATGCCGCGCCTTCGGCTTGTCCGTCGATGTAATCAGGTCCGCAAAGGGCGAAGAACCGAGCGTGACCGTCTGCACCGCGTCGGCGTAATTCGTCGCGATGATCTTGTTGCCGTTGGCGTCCTGTGCAAACTCCCAGTCATCGTCCGTGCTGTTGGAATAGCCACCGGACTTGCTGACGTTCGTGACCGCCAGAGCCGTGACGCTGTAAAGCTTGGTTGCATCCCCGGCGTAATTGTAGGTGTTGCCGCTCGTGTCCTTCAGCGCAATCGCGCCCCGGACCCGTGCGTCCAGTGCCGTGGATAGGACCGCAAAGTCCGGGCATGGACGGTAGCTGTTCGCCGCCGGGAGGACGTTCCTTGCAACAGTCGCCCCAGGGTTCTCCAGAGCGGGCAAGTCCGGGAGATACGGGCCGAAGGGGACGATGGGCATCTAGATCGCATAGGGCCGGATGTAGCCGCCGCCGGACGCCTTGTCGCCCGTTTCCATCATCAGGTTTTCGCAGGTCTGCTTTTCCATCATCGACAGGAAGGGCTCGCCCATCTGTGCCAGTCCGGCCATTTCCTGCTTTGCGGCCTGCTGCTGCAGGTTGTTGATCTTCACCTGCGCCATCGCGCGTTCGCGGATGAGGTCGAAAGCCTCATTCGTCCATGCGTTGCTGACGCTGTTGCTCGCCGTGAAGCTGATCCCCGCCAGACGCTTCACCCACGACACCTCCGCCGTGAATGTCGCGGTCGGCAGCGGGTAGACGTACAGCTTCTCCTGATAGAAGGCGTATTCCCTCGGATAGCCGACATAGTTCTGCGATGTGACTTTCTCCCGCAGTTCCTTGTAGCCGACCGCCTTCATGGGATAGGTCGTCCCATTCACCGTCACGCGGATCATGTCAAGGCGAACAACGCCCATCAGTGACATATCGGCCAAGGTGTAAGACCCCTGGCTGGCCGACAGGTTGAAGACGGACGTGTTCTCGTTGAAATAGAACCGCTGCCGCTCGTAATGCCGCACGGCCGACTGGATCGCCTCGACAATGCGGGACGACAGGTCTGACCGGGACAGTTCGTTGCCGATTCGCGTGACCAGATCACTGACGGTTGCCATCGCACGCCCTCTCGTGGGTTGCTATGCCCTTGCCGATCTGCTCACCGCACCAGCGGCACTGGCCTAGAAGCCGGTCGCGCCCTTGCCCTTGCCGGACGACATGCCCGTCCGCGCCTTGCCGACGTTGCCCGCCGACTTCATGGCCGCTTTCGGCGCCACGCGGTTGTTGACGGTCGTGCCCTTGCCCATCGGGCCCTTTTTGACACTCGGCTTGCCGATCTTTTTCATCTTGAATGTTCCTTGCGTTGATCTGGCGCCGCCTCATGCGGGCACCTTCAGTTTGCCTTCGCGCTGAAGGCGGTTCACGACAGGCCGGGCGTGAACGCTCGTGCCCATCAGGTTCACCCACGGCACGGTCGAATAAGCCTTCCGTGCGTCGGCATCCCATTCCTTGACGTAATCCAGTCTTGCCTCGGGGTAAGCTGGCGTGCCCTGTGTGTAGTGGACGATCTTCGCCGCTTTCGGCGTGTCGTAGCCCACCAGGTGATTCCATTCCCCCGGCAGGTCGCCAATCGCATCGGTCCACGAGATCGTGTGCAGGTTGTCCGCCGTCTCGACATTCTCCGGGGTCAGAACCGCGTTGTCGGGATGGCTGCAGTTGAACAGCATCACTGACGCCCACTCGAACTTGAGTTTGGTCCCCGGCTCCAGCGCCGCCGTGCCGTGCTTCACCACCTGCACCGCGTGTTGCTCGTCCGCGAGGGCGAACAGTTCCGCCACATCGCCAAGGACCAGCTCGTCCACATCCAGAAACAGCGCCGGGCCCTGAAAGCCGCAAAGGTGCGGGACCAGGAACCGCGAGAAGGTGAAGGGTGTCAGGCCCTGCCGTTTCAACGGAAGCTGTTTCAGCACCAGCGGCGTGATGGCCACGGGCTTGGATGAGCGTTCGATGATCGACTGTTGCAAAACCGTGTAGTTGACCGGCTGGCGTTCGTCATAGCCGATAAAGATTCTCAGCATTTTGGCTCCGCGATGAAAAGGACGCCGCAGTCCTCCTGCACCGACTTGAGAATGATGGTGAAGTGCTCCGAAACCTTCGCCCGCCACCACCCGGGATCTTCCACGATCAGGTGAGCGTTGCGCCCGTCCGGCAGTGTCTTGGTTGCTGGAATGGTCGAAATCACCAGCAAGGCCATGCGGCCAGAAACCCTGCGCAAATCAGCCAGAACGTCGGCCAGACAATCCGGCTCGATATGTTCAAGAACATCGCTGCAGACCACCAGATCGGCGGGCTCCGGGCTCCCGTCCTTCCCCGTGATCGCGGGGTCGTATTCCCGCACGTCAAGGCCGGGCAGAAACTCCTTCAGCGTGCCCTTGCCGCAGCCGTAGTCGAGAACACTGGCAAACGGCCCCTGCCGGCACATGTCCTTGACCATGCCCGCGAGACGATGACTGTTTGCCCCATAATCCGGGCGCTCTTCATGCAGCAGGCGGTTCTGTTCCTTGTAGGCTTCGGAAATCAGCATCACGCCGCCTTCCGCTGTTCGATGTGGCGCCGCAGGTCAATGGCAACCCGCTCGATCACAGGCCCCCAGTCTTCGCCGTCCTGCTGCCGGTACAGTTTCAGATGTTGGCCGTACCAGGCCATGTGATCGCGCGTCATGCCCAACCGCCAGTCCGGCTTGCTCGGCACCAAGACCCAGCATGGGACTCCAAGAGCGCCCGCCATGTGCAGTGCCGTCTGCGACACCGTGATCACCAGATCGCAGCTCGCCACCACTGCCGCCAGATCGTCCATGTTGGCCGGCGCTTCCACCGCTTCCGGCCAATGATGAATGGACAGCCCGGTTTCCTCTCTCAGATCCTTCAGGTTCTCCCGCGCGCCGTCGTGATAGGCGAGGGACACGAAATCCGCATCCTGTCCAAGAATGAGGCGCAGCGTCGGCAGCCAGAGCGTCCGCAGGTGGATATGCGTCGAAAGCGCCCCGCCCTGCCATGCGATCCCGACCCTTGGCCGTTTCGCCGGGATGCGTTCCCGGTATTGCGCCGTCAGGACCGGATCGGCCTTCAGGTAATTCGTGTGCGGAAAATCTGCTTCCTTGCGCCGCCAGAACTTGGGCAGCGAGCCCATCGCGACCTTGTAATCAACCGTCCGGCCGTTGCGCCATTCCAGCCCGTCCGTCTTGTTCGTGCCGATCACCGACACGTTGGACAGATGCGCGAAGCTGCGCGTGAACAGATTTTCCAGCCGGGGCGAACATTCCACGACCAGTTCGACACCCGGCACCTTCGCCGCGTCTTCGATGCAGGTGCAGAACATCACCTCATCGCCAAGGCCCTGCTCGCCATGCACCACGACAAGGCCCGGGGACTTTCCATCCCACCACGGCGTCATGCCTTCCTGTGCATAGTTCCGCATCGCGATGCTGACGCCGGAGTGACCTTCCCGCAGCCGCGATTCGTGCCATTCCCACGCCTCGCCCCATTGCTGCAATTCCAGCAGGGCAAGAGCCTTGTTCCATTGTGCCTTTACGCTGTCAGGGTTCGCCTTCAGCGCGAGGTTGGCGTATCTCAGGCACTCCGCCGCACGGCCCGCATTGATGAAGATGCCGCCGATGTTCGTGTAGACCTCTTCCGGGACGGCGCCGTCCTGCTTCAGATGCAGCCGGATCGCCTCGTGAAACGCCTTCTCGGCCATATCCGACATGCCGAGCTTCTGCAGGGTCAGGCCGAGGTTGCTGAAGATCGCACCGCGCGGCAGTTGCTTCGCGGCCTCCGTCAGCATGTGATAGGAAACGCCGAAATAGCCCTTCTGGTAGTAGAGGGAGCCAATCAGATACAGGGTAAACGGGTCGCCCGGCTTGCCGTTCAGGATCGCGCACAGCATGCGCTCCGCCCGGTCCAGATTTTCGGACCCGCCTTCGCCAATGAGCGCGCGGGCACGGTTGATCAGCTCGTCCGTCTTGACGAGGGTCGGGTGCGACAAATGTCACCTTGTGCAAAGAGAAAGGGGCGGAGCCGAAGCCCCGCCCCGCCCGGACTAGAGCGTCTGCTCGCAGTCCATTTCGTAGTTCAGGATCAGCGTCAGGTCAGCGGAGGCCGAAATGGCCGCCGAAGCCGTGGCGATGACCCAGGCCCAGTTGGGCGTCGATTCCGAGGAAATCGACACCTTGAACGGGAGCTTGTCCGCGTTGCCGCTGGAAATCACAGCCGCAGCCGTATTCGACAGTGCGGCCATGAGGGCCGACTTCGAGACGGTCGTGGAACCCGAGGTCGAGCCCTCGGGCTTCTGGATTCCCAGCTTCCAGGTCTGGTCCGTGCCGCCGTCCTTCGCATAGAAGGTGTAGCTCTTGATCACGGCCCCGTTGGGGACCTTGACCAGAAGCACGGACGACGCGGCCGTACCCGTGGCGCGGATGGTGGCGCGGGCCGAAACGGCCTGAAGGCCGGGAACGACCTCCTTGACGTTCGGGTTGTGGAGAGAAGCGGTGAAAGTGCTCATGGTGTGCTCTCCCCTTACGCCGGAGCTTCGGCGTGCGACGCCATGACGATGGTGCCGAAGTCAACGCTGTTGAACTGCGTCTTCTTCAAACCCCAGATCAGGCCGGCGGACACGCCAAGCTGGTTGCCATAGTCGAACATCTCTTCGACCCACTTCATCTGCGACGGGCTGTTGCCCTGCCCCGTGCCGAACAGCGCCGCCTGCGCACCGCACAACACCGCACGGCGAACCGTGGTGGTGGACGGAGCGACGGGAACGCGGGTCGATTCGTGCAGGATCACGCCGTTGTAGACGCCCAACGCACCATTGAAGATGCCATTGTCCATCTCGCCACCCTGCACGCGCGCCTTCTGGGCGTCGTACCAGGTGACACGGGCCGCCGTTGCGTCCGTCTTCAGGCTGTAGACCTGATAGGGATGCAGGAAGGCCACGTACATCGGACCCTGCGAGGTCTTCACCGGCCGGATGAGCGGGTTGGCCGTCTTCGCAAGCGTGACGGCCTTGTCGATCATCGTGAGCTGGAAGTTCGCCGAACCCGATTCGGCCGACAGCGAGTTCTCGGTCGTGGACACCGGGCCGTAGATGATACGGCCCGTGCTCGCGGCGATGGTCGCCTGCCCGCCGGTATAGCGGGTGTCGGAGATCGTGGTGTTGCCGGCGATCTGGTTGAAGAACGCCGTGTCGATGCGGTCGGCCCACCAGTCGCGAAGGCCGTCCATCGCTTCCTCGCGCACCGAGAAGGGCACGCGCTGCTCGGACATGCGACCGTCGGAACGGACGGCATGGCGAAGCTGGTCGATGAACAGATCGTCCTGGTAGGTGGTGAGCGCCTCTTCAACGCCCTCCAGAGTTCCGTCGCCGGAAACGCCGTCGCCAGAAAGCTGCATGCGGATGCCGACACGGATGCGGTCGCCCGCGTCCTTCGACAGCTCATTACGCACGGTAATGAGCGAGTCGGTGCCGGAGCCCATGAACTTGGAGACGTACGTCTCCTTCAGGGCTTCCTTGTACAGCTTCTTGGCCCACAGCTTTACGGCAAGGGGGTGATTCACCCCATATTGCGTCGTAGCCATTGTTGCCTCGTGAGATTAGGAAAGTTTGCGATCCCCGTAACGCCGGGCTCACTGCGCTTTCCGCCACTCACGCGGGCGAAGGACGACAGCCGATGACGGTGGCTTACCGAACGGGCTTAAGGTCCCCGCGACCTACGCGCACTGACTAACCGAGAAGGCCCTTTTTGCGGAGCCGGTCCCATTCCTTGTCGAACTCCGCGCCGTCCAGCTCCGCGAGCTGGGAAAGCGTGATGTTCTCCGCCGATTCACCACCGGATGACATGCGCGAGGACTTTTCCTGGCCCTTCTGCAGCTTGTCGATCTTGGCGTCGGCGTCGTTCGTCTTTGGCTTCGGGCCGCTATAGCCCATCTCCTTGGCGAGCCCGTAAAACATCTCGCCGGGGTTCTTGCCGGCACGGATGGCGTTCTGGCTGTAGTAGAGCGATTCGCCGTAGACCGCGTTGGCGGCTTCCTGTGGCGACATCCCCGCCATTTCGAACATCCTGATCCGCTTGTCGCGCAGCCACGTCGCTGCGTCCGGGTAATCAGGCTGCTCCTTCGTGAACTCCGCCTCGTCGGCCTGCACGCGGGCGATGAACTGCTGTTCCTGCGCCTGCTGCTGCCGCTGCTTTGTCTCGGTCTCGCGTTCCTGCTGAAGCTGCTGGACCGTCTTGCCGGTGGTCTCCAGTTGATGCTTCAGCCACGCGGCCGGGTCTGTGTCGAAATCCGGGGCCTTGGGGGCTTCTTCGGCGGGCTTCAGCCGCTTCTGTGCCTCTTCCCAGGCCCGCTCCATCTGGGCAATGCGGGCCTCGTTGTCGGCGTTGCGCTTTTCCGCAGCCTTCCGCTTCTGCCGTTCCTCGTGCAGCGCGCCGTGAGGCACCGTGCGCTCGGAAGAATCCTTTTTGTCCGCCTCGGTGTGCTTCTCGGCACCACCGTCGCCTTCGTCGGCGTCTGCGGCATCATCCTCGCCAACATCCTTGGCAAGGGCTTCCATTTCGGCGGAATCGCCCGTCTCTTCCGGTCCTGCGACCGGCGTCTTGTCCTGTTCCATCTTTCACCTGATCAGCCCGAAACGGTCGGGACCGCCGCAAACCCGTTAAGGGCTGTTACCAGAACCCGAAATCACCGGGGCTGTAGTTCATGCCGTTGACGTTGACGTTTTGGTTGCCGCCGCTGCTGTCAATGCCGCCGCCGGCAACCTCTCCGGGGTTCAAACCACCCGCCCAGGTCGGCGCATTCACGTTCGGCACCGTGACCGAGCGGCCCTGGCTGATGGCCTGCGCCATCTGGTTGTTGAAATCGTTGGCGACCGAAGACCGGCCGTAGCCGTTGACCCCGAGCATACCCCCGGCACGCTGCCCCGCAGTCAGTTCCGGCATGTTGTAGGCGCCGCGCGTGGCGTCCAGTTGGTTCATGTTGCCCCACGACATCACGCCATTGGCGACGCCAGCCATCGTCGAGAGCGGGTTCGGGAAGGCAAGTCCTGCCATGCTGATCGCCGACAGGATGCCGCGCCCGCTTGGGCTGTTGACGCCGCTGAACATTGACCCGTTGCCAGCCGGCCCCTGTGTGTCCGGCGTTCCCGGATCGCTTGGGCCGCTGTCGCCGCCCATCGGATCGGGCCCGGTAATCCCCGGGCCGTTCGTCGCCGGGCTTTCGCCACCCCCAAGGAACTGCCCCATGCCGCGCGGCTGCGCGTAGCTGGGGGCCGGACTGAGCATGCTGCCCTGCTGTTGACCGCCCATCGGGACGGGAACCGGGAAGATGCTCTTCTGCCCGTCTTCCGTGCCTGCCTGATTCGACCGCTTGCGGATGGACCCATAATCTGGCCCGAAATAGCTCTGCATCACTGCACCGTGGGACGCGGTTCGGGCTTCATAAACTGCGCCGTCTGGCTGAAGGCCTCAAACTCCTGCTTGTCGGCCTGCAGCGCCATCTTGTCGCGCTCCAGCCCGACCTCGGATGCCGTCTTGGCCGCGTCGGCCTCGGTCTTCTTCACCGTCGCCACCTGACCGGCCAGCGCGACCTTCTGCGCCTCTTCCTGCATCGGGTTGGACTGTGACTGCTTCATCTGCTCCATCCATTTCTGGATGAGCGTTTCCGGCAGCGGCAGCCACTTCAGCGTTTCAGGCGGCGGCATGATGCCCATATCCTTCAGCGTCGGCATCATCTGCATGAGAACCTGGAACACCTGCTCCTTCTGGTTCGGTGCCGTCGGCGCGTCGTCAACAATCACGTCATAGGTGACGGAACCGGGATCGCGCCACTGCGTATACTTCCGCCCCAACTCGCCATCGATGCGGACGATCTGGCCGTCCGTCAGGTGCTCCTGCATGAAATACAGCAGCAGCTTGCCGTTCTGCTTGCGGTAGAGGCGCAGCGAGTCGAACAGGGTGGCGAGGATGACCAGACCGGACTGGCGGCGCTGGTATTCCAGAACCCCCGCCTGCTCGCGATCCGCCAGCCCCATCATTTCATAGTTGACGCCTGTGACAGCAGGGATGGCCGTCACCGCGTAATTCATCAGCTTGTCGAGCGAGGCCGGGTAATCCTTGGCCGCGCGCTCGCGCAGCTTCTCGATCCCACCGTCATTCAGCATGATCAGAGCGTCAGGGCGTGCCCAATCCTCTTCAGCTTTCCGAGGATCGGACAGCGCCCCCTTCTCGACAAATGCGCCTCCCTTTGCATTCGTGTTGAGGATGTGGAGGGTTTGCGAGAAGAACTTGTTGGCCCAACGCTGCGGGTCCTTCATGGCGCGCACGAGGCCGTACCAGAGGTTCGTGTTGCGGTCGCGCTTGGCCGTGATGCATTTATAGGTGAAGCCGCCCTTGCCGAGGTCGTGCTTTTCCAGCAGCACATTGCCGCAAACGAACACGCGGCAATACTTGCGCGCCGGCCGCTTCACATAGCGGACGCCCCACTTGTCAAGATCCTTGCGAATCTTCTTGAATTTGTCGTCGTCGAACTCCGCGAACTGGCCCTCAAGGGACACAGCCCAGCGGTCTTCCGTCTCGTAATACTGGTGCTCAATGACGTAGTAGCGCCCGTTCTCACGCTCGCCCTTGCTGCCCTGGTCGTTCTTGTAGAACTGGGCTTCGGTCGCGTCGTGCGGCTCGGTCTGGTATTCGTCGGCGTCTTCAAAGCCGTCGCTCTCGGATACGTCGGCCAGCTTCTTCGGCCATTTCTCCTTGAACTCGGCACTGGAATACTTCTTGAGGCGCTGCACCCAGCGCGCGTCGGAAATGTTCTGCTTCTTCGCCGCCGGGTCCCAATACATCTCCAATGGGTCGGTGCGGTCGATCTCGATCAGGCCCTCGGGCTCTTCGTCAAACTCGACGTGGGTTTCGGTCCAGCCCATGCCGCAGATCACCGTGTCGCGGAAGGCGTCCGATTCCTCGTCTTCTGCGTTGCAGTTGTCGCGCACCCAATGGGCCGCGCCCGTCAGCAATTCGTTGACACCGGCGTCCCCCACCTCGCGCGGGATGTAACGCACCTCCTGCCGGTTGGCGACTTCCTGCCCCGAAACAGCGTCAACCACCGGCTGGATGCGGTTGAACGTCACAACGGGACGCGACTCATCGGCCAGCTTGGCCTTGTCGGTGTCGTCCCACTGTTCGCCCGCGACCATGGCGAAGTCTTCCCACGCCTCGTCACGCCAGGTGCCGGAGTGCCGCTTTGCCCGCTTGTGGGCATCGCGCACCATCTCGACAATATCCTCGTCGGCGTCGTCGCTTTCAGACGTGCTTTCGCTTTCAGCGCCTTCGGTGTCGTCTTCGGGCTCGCGGTCGTCTTCGTATGCGCTCAATCCACCATCACCGCATCGCCGCCCGGAACGATCAGGGCGACCTGGATTTCAAGGAAGGACAGGCCCTCGTTTCCGGCTGTTACCATGTGTGCCTGCCCCTTCGGGATATCGACCATCTGACCGGCGCCGATGCCCTGCACCAGCCCCGCGCCCTTGCCTAGACTGACGCTGAACACGCCATGGCCACTCAGCACCAGCCAGTGCTCATCGTGGTACTCGTGATACTGGTTCGGGATCGTCGCCCCCGGATTGAGGCGGATCACCTTCGACTTGATGCCGGGGTGCTCATAGACGTTGACATACTCACCCCAAGGTCGAGTGATCTTCTGGCGTTCGTGGGAAACCGCATCGCCGTATTTGAGGTTCATGCCGCCCATGCGCTCCCTGATCCTTGCCGCCGCTTCTTGCGATAGCGGTCCTCATCTGGCAGCGGGTCGGGCCAGATCGCGTGAAGATTCTCGTCCACAATGCGGGCCGCCGCGTCCAGCATGTCGTCGTGCAGGCCGACCGGGAAGGACTTGTATTCCTCGTCAATGAAGGACTGCACCAGGTTGCGGGTGATGCCCTCGTAATCGACCTTCGGGTTTGTCTCCGGCAACCAGAAGCGCCCCTGCTCAAACACCGGGATCAACCGCCGGATGCGGTCGTTTTTCGGCGTCGAACCACCCAATTCCGTGATGCCGAAGCGGTAATTCTCCCGCTCCATCCGGTCCTTCATGTGCTCAACGTCAGCCTGTAGGCCGTACTTCTCATAGCCCACGCCCATCGGCCGCCAACGACGGTGCAGCCGGAACACAAGGTCCGCACGCTGCGTCAGGCTCAGACGATCCCGGTAGAAGTCGAGCGCGTAATAATTCTGGTCGGCGCCCAGCCCCAACACCCAGACCGAGGTGTAATCGCTACCCTTCTTCTTCTCGCTGGCCGGATCGACCAGGAGATATTTGTTCGTGCCGTCGCCACTGTGATGGCCCTTGTAGTAGCGCAGCCAGTCTTCCTTGAATCCCTGCGTCTCGTCGGCCTTGGGGTCCTGCAGCATCTGGCAGGCGAAGGTGTAGGGGCCCATCTCCCGCCGTTTCTCTGCCAGCCGCTCGGCGCTGAGAAGCACGGGGGTTCCGCTCACCTGCCCATCATCCGTTGCCGGGTACATGCGTGGCGAGGCGGCCCGCCTTCCCAATATCTCGCGGTAGCTGTCGTTGTAGTGATAGCGCGTGCCGACATAGCGGGATGTCCCGCCGTCCGAACCCAGGTTGCGGGACAACTCCCACGCTTCCGTCACCTTGGCGATCATGTCTGGCGTCGTCACCGACTCGCGGGTCACAACGTCGTCGTAGACCATGCGCTTGAAATGCTTCGATGTGGGCTGGCCGTCCACCAGGCCCCACGCCTCAATGGTCGCCTCTTTCGGGTTGCCCTGCCGGCGGATGATAATGCCCTCGTCTTCCGACCACTTGGGCGATTCCTTCTGCGGATCGGCCCACAGAACATCCGGGAACAGCGCCTTCAGGACTTCGTTGGTTTCAAACTCGCGCTTGATCTGGCGCAGGAAGCCTTTGGCAATCGGCCGGGTGTGACTGAATATGCCAAACGTCAGCTCGGGGTCGTTCAGAAGATCCTGGATCGTCAGCGCGAAGGTGATGATCGTGGATTTGTAGTGCTCGCGTGCCCACAGGTCCAAATGACCGTCCGGGCTGGCCTGTACTTCCCGGCACCGCTCGAACAGCCAGACATGCTTGCCGACATCCGCGCGCCGCAACGCATAGCGCAGCAGGAAATAGAGGTCAGTTTGGCAGAGCGTCCGTGTCCGCGCTGTCCGCACCTCGTCCGGTAAGTCCTGCAAGCCAGTCAGCAACGACAGATACTTGCTCGGATCGGTGAGTGTGCGTGTGATTTCCGCTGACATTCAGATCGGTCGGAACCTTGCCTTCAATACGATCCGTAACCCACTTCGCGGCCTCCAGGTCGCCGCCAATGGCCTTTTCGACCATGGCATCCGCAAGGACGCGCGCCTTGATGCGGTCACCAGAACCGGCAGCCTCCATCAGTGCGATGCGCAGCGCATCGGTGATGATCTTGTCTTTGCGCCGACCGTCTGGAGAGCGGGCCACTATCTCGCCTATGTTGTTGGGGTGCCTAAGAACTAGGCAGAAACGCAAAACGCCCAACGGTTTCCCGTCAGGCGCATTGGTTGGAATCTATCGTTTCCCAAATTACATGACGTGACCGGCTATCGTCAAGCGGCGCGACGCATGATTCCGAGGTGAACGGCGATGGCGTTCAAGCCAAGCCGGAGGTGATCTGTCTCGCGTGGATCGTGCGCGCGTTCATAGACGGCCACCGACTCCACGATGTCGCGCACCTTACGGCTATGGAATTGCCGCGCTGCGTCATGCAGGCGGGTCAAGTCGCCCTCCGGCTCACCTCGTCCTGAAATACCACCCATGTTGATGGCTTTCGGGAACGGCTTGCCGCGTGCGCGCCAGAACAGCCCGGCATAGGCCACCCCGGCGTTGTGCTGGTCCTGGGTGATCACTTTCCGGGACAGCAATACCCCGAGTGGGTAGCAGGACAGCGCGGGGTCGTTGCCGGCCGTCAGCAGCAGGCGCCTGGCCGTCAGTTCGTCGGTGCCCCGGTCAATGATCGGCTTGAGGTCGCCGCTCGGGAATCGTTCGCCCTTCTTCTTCGGTCGCGCCATTGTGTTCAACTCCAAAGCCGTTGCCGTCATCATGCTTTCTTCCCGTTCCGCATAGCCCAGAGGGCCAGCGGTGCAATGCAGATGTAGAGGAACAGGTAGAGGTACCGCTTGATCATTCGCCCACCTCTTTGTCCTGCAGCCCCCGGATTTCCCGCTCAACCAGCAGGGCCTTGTAGAAAAAATCCCGCAGAATCGCCTGACCCAACCCAAGCGGACGGGCCGGTGGCGAGTCGGCCATCAGCTTGTTCCAGTAATCACGAATCGTCTCGTCTGACGCATTCCCCAGCCCGAAATGCTCAAGGCGCTTGGCGTGGTAGGCGTAATCCGCCGTGGTAATCTCACCCATCACACGTCCTTCCCCTGCAAAACCTTGGATATCAGCACCCCTGCGTCATGCAGGAAGGCGTTGATCTCGGTTCCGGCCTTTGCTCGCCGGTCGAAAAACACCTCGATTACTGGCGGCCATGACAAGCCGAGAACCGCCAAAACATTGCGCGCTTCCTGACGCGCTTCCTCGCGGTCCAAATCCGAACAATCGTCGGGGTCTCCCACCTCGCTAAACGCGAATGGGTCAAGCGCCTTAGCCACCCGCTCGACCATTGCTTCGACACCGTCCGGCGGCATTCTCCCCACGCGCACCGTGAACGGCCCCAGGTCGTAGCTCTCGTGCTCTCGTCTGGTGGGGAGGGGAATCATGCGGACACCAGTGCTCGGCAGGAATCGCGCAGCGCCTCGAGGTCCGGGTGCATGTGTCGCTTTACGACGCGCACGCCCTCGAGCACGGTGGTGTGGCTCGAGCGGCCAAAGGCTCGAGCGATCTCCGGGTAACTCGAGCCTGTCGTTTCACGCGCAACCCAGTAGCCGACCTGTCGCGCCCAATGGACCCGGCGACGGCCTCGCGTCGGCTTCAGCAGGTCGGACACCGTGACGCCGGCAAAGCGGGCCGTCTGGTCGCGGATGATGGCCAGCGGTTCGTTCATGCCGTCCGCCGCAGAAAGTCGGGAAGGTCGGGCTCGCTGCTCGCCGGGCGTTCGGGACGCGGGCCCCAACTCTCGAGCCAGGTTTCGCTCCGCGCCTCGAGGAAGGCCTTCTTGCGGAGCTCGTAGGTCTCGGCAGGCGTGCGATCGATCTTCGCGGCCTGCGGCTCGAGCTCGTCAAGCCAGCCCTTGCCGCGAAGCCACGTCGCGGGCAGCGGAATGAATTTCGGATCGACCCACAGCGGCTTCCGTTTCTCGAGCGCTGCCAGCAGGGGCTCGAGATCAACCAGCTTGCGGGCAGCGGTGAAAGCCTTCTCGGCATCGCCCTTCGATTGACGCCTTGGATAGACCTTCCAGAAGGCGTCGAACTCGTCTTGAATAGCGGTTGAACAATCTTCTCTCTCTCTGTCTCTCCCTCTCTCTCTAGACAAGCGTTTTGCTTGCACCGTGCTAGCAACTTGCTCCGGTGACTGTAGCGGTTGATTTGGTTGGATAAATCCGGCCTTGGCCAGCGCCTCCAAGTCCACCGGTGTCTTGGCTGAAATCTTGTTCGCCACCCACTCCGGGTCGTAGGGCAAACAGTTGTTGGAGCGACTTGCTAGCAGCCAGATCAAAATCAGGTGCGCCTTGCTAGCATCTTGCAAGCGCCCAAACTCGTAGTTCTCGAGCAGCTTGTTGTAGAGCTTGATCCACGGCGGGGCTCGGTCTTTGTAGTGCTGAAATTCCTCCCAGTCTTTGACGGAGAACGTGTTCATACCGGGTCCCTCGCGAGGTCCTGGTATCTCGAGGTCGCCATGTCGCCGCGCACGCGCACGGTGCCGACGCTGCCCTGCCGGTTCTTCGCCACGATGATCTCGGTCAGGTTGCGAACGGCATCCATCTTGCCGAGCCAGTCGCGATACTCGAGGCTGGCCGGGTCGCCGGGCTCCTTGCGCTCGAGGTAGTATTCCTCGCGATAGACGAAAAGGACGATATCGGCGTCCTGTTCGATGTCGCCGGAGTTCCGCAGGTCGGACAGTCCGGGCCGCTTGTCGTCGCGGGATTCGTTGGCGCGGTTCAGCTGCGCCAGCGCGACCACGGGGACGTCGAGGTCCTTGGCCAGCGCCTTCAGACCACCGCTGATCTGGCCGACCTCGTGGACCTTGTTGCCGGAATAGCGGTCGTCCGGCCTCACGAGGCCGAGGTAGTCCACGATGATCAGCCCCAAGCCGTGCTGGGCCTTGGCGCGCATGGCACGGGAACGGATGGCCGCAAGGGCCAGCGCGGGGCTGTCGTCAATGATCAGCGGCAAATGACCCACTCGGTCCGCGATATCGTGCATCTGCGCGAACTGGTTGGTGTCCAGCTTGCCGCGCCGCATCAGGTCGTAGGGAATCCCTGTCCGGGCAGAAATGATGCGCTGCGCCCATTGGGCCGTGGTCATTTCCAGCGAGAAGACGGCGGTCGGCACCTTGTTACGCGCGGCGGCGAAACTGATATGCGCACCCAAGGCTGACTTGCCCATGCCCGGACGGCCGGCGAGGATGATCAGGTCGCCCGGATTCAATCCCCCCAGCTTGCCATCCAGATCGGTCAGCAGGGTCGGCACGCCCAGCACGGGGCGCTTCTGCTGCATGGCCTTCTCGGTCTGCTGAAGGACCTCCTGCACGATGGCGGCGATCTTGGTTTCCCGCCGCGCCATTGAGCCTACAGCGCGCATGACGTCGCCTTGCAGCCCTTCGGCCAATGTCTCGGCTGTTTCGTCCGGGCGGGCATCGTTGGCCCGCTGCGCCGTCATCTGACAGACCCGGATCAGGTCGCGCTTCTGCCGGAGGTCGCGGATCAGGTCGCAGTAATCGTTGACCACGACGGACCCGATTGCTGCCCCGCAAAGGCGCTTCAGGTAGTCGGGAATGTTCAGGGCATCGTTGGCCGGGTCGGTCTTGAAATACTCTCGTAGCGTCGTCGGATTGGCGACGCGGCCCTGTGTGCGGAGTATCTGGAATGCACCCCAGATTCGCCCATGCACCGGCTCGTAGAAGTCATCAGGCACAAGCGGGCTCGGCAGCGTGTCAGCACCCTGGTTGTCCAACAGGACGGTGCCAAGGAACGCCTGTTCAGCCTCGATGTTGTGAGGGAGTTCTTTGTTCGATGCGAAGGCAAGTACGTTCGACATGAACTTCTATATCTCACAAGTAATCGGCAAAAGTCGCAAGAAAAGATGTGAGTTGCCTGTGAATATCGGGGACAGGGGAATCACGCGCGCCCCACCCTCAGGCACGCAGCGGTGGCCCAGACGAGCGCCTTCCTGTGCCTCCGTACCTGTCCATGGGGGGATAGACGTAATGCCCTTGCCGCCTCTCTGCGGGCGCGCTCATAGGCCCATGTGAACAGGTCGGTCATGCGGCTTCACGCGGTTGGGCGGGCTTCTGCTTGGCAAGGGTGACGGTCTTTTCCTCGCCGCAGGAACAGCGCACCACGTCCCGACCATCGGGCAGCGTGCGGACGAATGTCGTGTAGACGTGTTCGTGATTCATGCGGCCTCCAGGTTGCAGCCGCAGTTCGGGCAGCACTTGGCCGGCGGGAATGAATAGCTGCGCCAGCCGCTCTTGATGATCAGTCCGGCGCGCTCCAGCTTGGCGATCATGTTGAACGCCGTGGTGTGATTGCCGCCGCCGATCTCCGCGCTCATTTGCTTGAGCGTGGGCGATGCGCCGTCATGCTCGCCTTGGTAGGCGCGGATGTAGGCCAGCAGTTTGGCTTGGCGCGGAGTCATGCGCGCACCTTCCCGGTGGGCTTCCTGCGCTTCACCCCTTCGGTGATCTGCTCGGCAGTGGACAACTCGCTTTCCAGACGGGCGCTGTTCTTCCGGCCACGCAATAGGATGGCGCAGCCGGGGCAGTCTGCTTTCAACGGGATCGGTTTGCGGTTCTTCGCCCAATGCGCGTCAACGCTGCGGCTGTAGGCGGGGACTAGTTCGCTCATGCGACCCCGCCTTCCCGGGCTGTCTCAACGCGCCCATTCTCCGTCAGGGACCACACGCAATCACGGCCCTTGCGGGTGAATGAAATCCAGCCCTTTTTGCGCCATCGCTGGATGCAGCGGTCAGCCTCACGGTAGCCGTTGCCGTTCCACTTCACGGTTCGATACAGTTCACCGAACGTGAAGGGCTCGCCTGTTGCCATGCGACGCTCAAAGCTGTTCATGCCGACAACCTCGCCGCGTCCTCGATGGTGCGGATGCGCAAAACGCAGTCAGGGCCGGTGTCGATCCATTCCGCCGACACTCGCTCCACCAGCGAATCGTCCTTGAGAATCCCGCCCTTCACGCACATATCCTCAACAGCCTTGATGCGGTTGGACACGTCGGCGTTCTTGATGCGGGGAACCTGGATATCCAGCGAAACGCGATAGGTGATCGGCTCGGCAGGGCGGCGCTGCGCGGTCAGGAACTTCTTGGCGTCCCGCATCCACTGCGCGTATTTCTTGGACACATGGCGCCGACCGTCCGCACCTGTTGCAAACAGGTGGTTCGTCGTCGGCGGCACTGGCAGCTTGAATACCCAGTCCATATCTTCCCACCCACTCCGGCTCCCGGGCCGGGCAATCACAGTTACGCGGCCTTACGCCACTCTTTCTCGCGCTGCTTTTTCAAGCCGTAGCGCACATTGTCGATGGCCGTGTGTACGTTGGTGCTGCGCTGGCCCAGCAACTTCCAAACGAACCACTCCGGCTGGCCAATCGCCCGCGCGATCTGCGCCGTGTTTTGTCCATCGCGGAATAGCAGGAAGATGCGCAGCTTGAGAATCAGCCGCCAGCGCCGCGCCTCGAAAGGATGACCCTTCATGCCGTCGCCCTCGCCAGCACCGCCAGTGCGTCATGCACGGCCTGCTGTTTCTGCACGTCGGAAAACTTGATGACCGTGCAGCCCGTGCCTTCCAGGATTTCGTTGGCAAAGGCTGCGTCGAAGAATCCCAGCAGGCGAAACAGTGTCGCGCCGCTCGGGGACTTCTCCGCCTTCGACCATGACCACACGGTCTGCTCGGAAACCTGCAGGACGTAAGCGAGTTGCTTGAACGTCATGGACTGGCCGGGACCAACGCGGCGATTGATCGCTGCTGCGATGCGCTCGGCCACCTCTACTGCAGTAGTGGCGTGCGGACTACGCGACGGCATGGGCTGTGCTCCTTCAGTGTTGCGCCATGTCGAACGGCGAACCGAAGGAGCGAATGAAGGTGAGAGCGCGAGTGCGGTCATGTCAGATCGCAACCGTCGAAGGGTTTACAACGCTGGGGTACGCGATGCGCGGCGTCTTGCAGGACGTGCGCGCAA
>JAAOEI010000194.1_pt1 | contig 25174 bp, 42 predicted proteins | sample 7059261 | NCBI WGS metagenome assembly JAAOEI01 (sample SAMN14008812, study PRJNA610033) | viral metagenome | isolation source: viral particles filtered from seawater | place: China: Hangzhou Bay, Yangshan Deep Water Harbour | collected 2017-10-31 | reverse complement strand
CATCTGATTATAGATTAAAAGAAAACGAAGTTCTAATATCTGATGGATTAACAAGATTAAATCAATTAAAGCCTTATAGATTTAATTTTATTGCAGATGCAGATACAACTGTTGATGGTTTCTTTGCACACGAAGTAGCAGAAGTAGTGCCAGAAGCAGTTTCTGGAGAAAAAGATGCAGTTGATAATAATGGTAATATTGTATCACAAGGCATTGACCATTCAAAACTTGTACCATTACTTGTAAAAGCTCTACAAGAAGCAGACGATAAGATTGATGCACTAACAGCAAGGATAGAGGCATTAGAAAATGCGTAAACGAGGTATATCAGAATTTGTAAACGCATCACGAGTATTGCACGCTCTTGTATTCTTAGGCTTTGGGCTAGCATTTATAATAAGCATATTTAGTTGTCAAGATATATATATTGGAAAAACAGAAGAAGAGCTAGTACAGGAAATGTTCCGTGTAGACTCTTTAATAAACCACATATCGTTTATGATAGACTCAATACAAACAATTGAAAATATAAAAAAGTAAAGGAATAGTAATTATGACTAAAGAACAGTTACAAGAACAAAGACAAAGCCTTGTGGATCAGCAAAAGCAAGTTGAAGTTAATTTTCATCAAATTGCAGGAGCTATTGCAATGGTTGATCAACAAATAAAAGACTTAGAAGAAGCAAAGAAAAAAGATAAAAAGTAATGGCAAACGGTTTAGATATTCCTGAAATACCCTCTAAAGTTAGTGAGTATAGATCAAAAATGTGGATTGAAGTACACTTACTACGCAAGGATGTGGAAGATCTAAAGCAGTTTAAAAGGAAAGTTTATCTACTGGAAGAAGAGGTACGAAGGGCTAAAATATGGGCCCAAGCCTCTTCTTTCTTTGTTGGTCTTTTAGTTACAACAATAACAACGCTAAAAGTAATGGGATTAATATAGTGTCTAAAAGAGATCCAAAGTTAGTAAGGGCAGGTGTAAGCGGCTACAATAAGCCAAAAGCTATTAAACACCCTAAGAAAAGTCACATAGTGGTTGCTCGTAAAGCTAGTGGAGAAACAAAAACAATCATGTTTGGTCAGGCAGGCGTAAAAGGTGCAGGTAAAAACCCTAAGTCTAAAAAAGCTAAGGCTAGGAGAAAATCTTACTATGCACGTCATAACGCTCAAGACTCTAACCCTGATAAGTTTAGTGCACGATATTGGTCTCACAAAACTAAATGGTAAAGGAGTAAGTCATGCCTTACGGTAATAAGTCTGCATATATGACTGCGGTCAAAAAAAAGACTAAGAAGAAAAAAGGTAAAAAAAAAGGCCTATACGAAAATATTCACGCAAAGCGTAGACGTATAGCTGCCGGATCAGGTGAGAAAATGAGAAAACCTGGTGCAAAAGGTGCCCCATCTGCAAAGGACTTTAAAGAGTCAGAAAAAACTGCTAAGGCGTAGACATGGAGGTATATGCGGAGTATGGTTTTGGAGGCGTAATAGTATTTGCCTTTTTAGCCTTAATAATGAATTTGATTAAAAGTCAAAAAGCACAGAATGAGGATCTTGATGCTATAAGAGTTGAATTGACAAAAATGGAAGGTACGGTTGACAATGTGGAGTCAATTGTATTGAAATTTTTAGATCGTTGGAATACATCTGATGTTGTCAGGGATGCTAGGCATGAGAAACTTGTTGAGGAAATTAACGATCTTGGAGACCATATCATGGAAATGAAGGGTGCTGTATCCAGGATCAATGGACACCATAAATAAGGACACATACCAATGGATATAAAATCAATAATCGTAGAGGCAGCAACTAAACAAGCTGACGATATGAAAAGTATGATGATGGATCACATCTCATCAGAAGAAATGTCTGATAAGATTGCAACTGCTATCAATAAAAAAATCGATATACCTTTTGTTTCTGAGGACAAAGAACAAGTTTTCTTTGAAAAGGTTGTTGATGTAGTAACTGATATTGTTGAAGGTATTTTTAAAGACTAACAATGGTTGATGTTAAACAGACCCAAGATCTAATAAAACAGATCTTAATGCGTTTAGGACATAAGTATGCCTCTGATGAGGCTGTAGAGCTTTTAATGGGCACGTTTATCTATGAAAGCAAGTTTAAATACTGGACCCAATTAAAGGGTGGACCTGCAAAAGGGTTTGCCCAAATTGAGTACGACACTTGTTTAGATAATATACAAAACTATTTAAAGTTCAGGCCTAGCGTAATTGATCGTTGTGTATGGGCAACCGGAATACCCAAAAGGTATTTTGAAAAGCCTAGCAAAAGAGATTGGGAATATTTTTTGATGACAAACTTTGCAGCACAGGTTATAATGGCACGTATTAAGTATTGGCGAGCACCTGCCAAGCTACCAAAGACATCAAAAGAAATGTCAGAATATTATAAAAAATACTATAACTCAGTACTGGGTAAAGGCGATGCTGAGGAATATGTGGACATAGTATATAAATATTTATGACAGGCCTGTAGGGGCAGGGTTTGCTGTTCACCTTGCCCCACTCTATCGTAGCGAATCGTAGCTAAACACCTATATTTACTTATATTTACTTATATCTATAAATATTAAAAAAAAGGCCCTTCACGAAGAAGAGCCTTGCGGGACTGAAGGGACTCGAACCCTCGACCTCCGGCTTGACAGATCTGCGTTTTTCTCTCTATAACTTATAAATCACCGTAGCGAAAAGTAGCACACTATGTATATGTTTGTATACTTATACAGTAATCACTAAAGCGAAGAATGTGAAGTAAAGTGAACTGTAGTGTTAACAATTTTTTCTTGAAGGTCAAGAGAGTTTGTGCTTATTGCATATACGCTAGAACCGTTTTTATGCTTATAAATCATCGGTACATCTAAATTGTATGTACCATAAATAAGGTTGCTTAGTATTGTAGGTATTCTCATTGATATTGTGATAAACTGCTTTAGGGTTTGTTCCTTTAATATAGGTTTAAATATGTTATTCGAAAGCATATATTTAGAAGTGCTCATTAGTTTTTTAACGAATACATCATCATAGCCTAAAGTTTTAGACACTGTATCGTAAGTGTTTCCCCAATCAATAATTGATATTTCAAGACTTAAGCCTTTCCAACTCACTTTAGTTTGTATTGTCCAGGTGTCAAGGCCAATACTGTTATTAGCCATGTCTTGCAATTGCCTTGATCTTTTGTAGTCTTTTAATTCATTATTGTCTTGTTGTAGTTTTTCTATCTGATCTAATTGATTAGTTATAATTCTACTGTCCGTGGTACTCATTTCTTCCCTTCTATCAGGTGCATTTAGGTATTGAGGGTATAACTCATGTATCTTATCCATAACTTTAGATGATGGGGTACGTTTTCCATTTTCATAGTAATGAGCAGTAATCCTTGCTATGCCTAAATTACTTGCTAACTCACGTTGCGTTAGCATTTCTCCTGATCTTATTGTTTTAAAAAGCTTTTGTTTGTCCAACGCTATCTCCTTTACGTCACGTTATTTAAGTTAATATAAGTATAAATATGTATAATAAAGTATAACTATTATATAAAATTAATACTTGTATGTTTTTTGTATACATTATTATACTCTTAGTATAATTAAAGTAAACAAGTATAATGTTAAGGAGGTCCACATGCCTGAACAATATTTTACCACGAAAGAGATAGCGGAGTCTCTGAGTCTATCACTTTTACAAGTAAGAAATCTTATTAAATCAGGGCAGTTGCCTGCTTACAGAATAGGTCACAGATCCTATCGTATTAAAGAATCTGATTTTAACAGCTTTCTTGAATCTAGAAAGCAACCGGTTATAGCGGAATAGCATTGTCCTCTAGGGATTCTCTCTCCTTTGGTGTTTCATATACATCCTCCTCCAGGGTTCACGTTCCCTGGAAATCCCTAGGGGCAAATTTTAATTAAATAGGAGAGTCATGTCAGACACACAGAAACTAAATGAAGTCATTGAGTACCTGCAATCGCAAGGACTTGATGTCGTTGAAACCCCAACAAAGCCAAAAGAAATCAAAAAAGAAAAAGAAGAGGTTGATACAAAAAAACCTCTTTATGAAGAAATGATTTATCCTGCTGAGGAATTAAAAAGTGAGGGATTAGGTAACGGTAGATGGTACCATGAGATAGGCGATACAAACATAAACAATTGGAAACCCTCTGTCACCACTATACTGTCTGTAATAGATAAAGGTGGTGGCTTTAATGCCTGGAATAGGAATTACGGTCACATGGCAGATCCTTATATGAAGTATGCGGCAACTAAAGGATCTGTAACTCACTTCAGTATAGATGATATGGTGAACGGTAAAACTATTACTGCTCAAGATGTATGGAATAAAATTGACTTTGAGCAGGATGAGTCATGGAAAGTGTTTGGGACCAAAAAGTTGATGGCACAGCAAGTGTTAAGGAATATTGAATCTTTTATGGCGTTTTGGGAAGAGAAAGATCCAATACCTATTGCAGCCGAATATCCAATTTTGACTGAACACTATGGAGGTAGGCTTGATCTAATAGTACAAATCAAAAAGACCAAGAACAGCAAAAAACGTAGCACAGTGATGATAGATATTAAAACAGGTGGGAGTTATTTTTCGCATGCACTGCAAAACTCCGCATATAAACATGCTTGGGATAACGAGCATCCTGATCTACCCATTGACTACATTGCCGGTCTATATGTTACCTCGGAGTACAGAGACAAGCCTACCTACAAACTTCAATATCAAAACTACATGTACGATGAATTTTTATGTGCACTAAAGCTATGGCATGCTATTCATAAGCCTGCCAAGGCAGATGCGGTAAAGCCTAAGCTAAATAAAAAAACACGTACAACATTTAATTTGTATAACAAAACAGAAAAGGAGGCCTAAATGGCTGACCAGTTCGAGCTAAAAGACAACACCGGTAGCATGTTTAAGAACGAAGAGTTCAATCCGCAAGGTGACATGGATGACCCTAAAAACTATTGGGGCAATGGATCTGTTGTTGTAAATGGTAAGAAACTTGCATTTCGTGCTTACGCAAAAGTGGGTGCGAAATCAAAAAAGCCATGGTTCAAGCTCAGTTTGTATGAGCCAAAACCCCAACAGGGTGGCGGTTATCAGCAAAAAGAAGAGCCGATGCCATGGGATTAACTGATAGGACAAGTAGACTAACAGTTGAGAAAGTGAACAGGGGGGGCAGGTTGGCTTTTGCCCCCTCCCTAACCTGAACACATACCATGTCTACCACATACGAAAGAAAGCCATTTTCAGAGGGAAACCACGCATCTAATGATCCTGTAGGTAAGGATATAGTCTTGGAGTTTTTGAGGAGTAAAGGCATCAAGGCTATCGAAAATCCTGATGACTATGGTGTAGATATCATGGCACCTATTTATGAGGTTGAGAGAAGGACAATTTACCAAGCCAATTGGCCTTACAAAACAGTGCACGTGCCGGAGCGGAAAACCAAATTCTTAGTACATGATATCTACTATGTGGTGGTTGTACACCACGCCACTGACAAACCTAAGAATTCATTAATGATCTGTAGATCTAATATTATTCGTAAGTGCAACATAGAGGTCGTGCCTAACAATTCTGTACCGGATGGCGAAGGTTTTTACGATGTGCCTATGGGTTTTTGGAAGATTGAATACTTATGATAGCCGGAGACTGGATCAAAAATTTATGGTGCCCAAATGCCGTGGATCTTGGTTGTGGTGATGAATCTCTTGTATACACTGAGTATGGTGATAGTCAATCAGATCAATCGAGCCTTGGTGCTGAATGCGACTGGTGCGAGCTAGAATTAAATCCTAAACAGCTAAAAGAATTACTGGAGGAAGTAGATGAGTAGTTTGAAAAAATACTTTGACAACAAGAAAAGCAAAATGAAAAAGAAAAGCCACCGCAAAGAATTTCCTTTGAAGGGAAGAGACTGGGAAAAGGAAAAGCAGCAGAAAGGCTTTGTAACTCTAAGAGATCTAGGCGATGAAACTGAATAATGTACGGCCTGACTGGTGGTAATAGAAAGGAGAGGTAATGTTAGTTAAAGACTTTTTTATATGGGCACAGGAACAGTCCGATCAAGAGCTCAAAATTATGAAAGACAAAGGTTTTGAGTACACGATCAATGATAAGGATAAACTCAAAAACTTTAAGCATATCGGTGAGCGGATGAAGTTACGCCCTGAGCAGGTCGCTATGGTGTATTTGCTAAAACATATGGACAGTGTCACTAACTATGTCAATGAGGGCATAGAGGCCTCTGATGAGCCGATAGAGGGCAGATTAATGGATATACGTAACTACTGCTTACTGCTAGGTGCAATCATCAAGGAACAGAGGGAATCTGCCGATAGTGTCTGATAAGACTACAGGATGGATAAAGATACACCGTGATATTCGGAACCACTGGGTATGGCAGAAGGCTGACTACTTCAAGGCTTGGGTGTACCTACTAATAAAGGCAAATCATAAAAGCAAGACTTGGCTACACAATGGTAACCTTGTCCACATCCGGAGGGGGGAGCTTGTTACAAGCCTAGATGCTATTGCACAGGACATGAACTGGTCTAGGAGTAAGGTAAGGCATTTCATAAACCTGCTCAAAAAGGACACAATGATACGCACAGACAGCAACACAAATTACACACACCTAAGTATCTGTAATTACGACACTTATCAGGCCTTCGTGCACACTGAAGGTACGGTGGTCGATACTACTGAAGGCACACCCAAGGCACACTCACGGCAACAACTAAAGAATGTTAAGAATGAAAAGAATGTAAAGAATATAGAAAACAGAAAACAAAAATTTATAGAAAGCTTGATAGAATACAAGGATCAATACCCATCACATATATTAACCAATTTTGTTAACTACTGGACAGAGGCTAACAGATCTAAAACTAAGATGAGATTTGAAATGGAAAAGACTTGGGAGACAGGCCGTAGGCTTGGGACGTGGATGAGGAATAGTAAAGACAATCATGTATACTCTACTAAAGTAGAGGTGAGCAAGAAAAGAAAGCTCGTGTGCACCAATTGTGGTAATTCCCAAGAGAGCGATCAGGATACATGGAAAGTGGAGTGTACCGGTTGTGGACATAACACACTGGTTACTGAGCAGGAATTGAGGTATATGAAATGAGTGCATGGGGTAAGCGTAAAATGAAACGAGTGCGATCTGATATTTATTTTAGTGAATTTATTAGAATTAGAGATAATTGGGAATGTCAAAAATGCGGCAAGGTATTTATTCAGGGGGTAGACTCAAAAAAATTGCACTGTGCCCATGTGTGGTTTGGTAGGGCAAACCTCAGCACACGGTGGGAACCGTTAAACTGTCTATCCTTATGTATTGGGTGTCATAATACGTTAGACCAACATCCTGCCTACGCATGGGAATTATTATCAAACTTTAGAACCCTTGAAGAGATCATGTGGCTACAACAACAGAAGGATAAAAAACTGACGATCAAGATCCCTGAAGATCTTGAAAAGGTGCATAGGGTTCAGATACAAAAAATGTTAAAAGATATAAAAAAGGAGAAGGGTAATGGTGTTAAAGAAAATAATAATTAGTGATGAAATAGAGGAGTTAGTAGGCGATTGTGTTGTTAAATCATTAAACATGCATACTGAACTTGAAGAAAAAGCAAAACAAGAAATAGCTGAACACGTTATCATGCTATTAGGGAGTCAAAATGACACTTACACCAAGTCAGACTAAAATCCTGATCAAGGCATTAAAAACTTACAGGGACAAACAAATTTCTATGAGAATAGATCCATTGTCTACGAAAGAGTTGTTAAGTCAGATCAAGAAAGAGTCACAAGAAAAACCTGTCGAGTTGAAGGATCAAATACACCCACAGACAGGAGAACAATTGTAGTAATGGGTATGAAGTCAAAAGAACCTGAAATGCAAGGGGAGTATATGGTGCGAGAAGTGTACCGTGCTCTTATTGCTGAATACAAAAGGGATGGCAAAGATTGTACAAAGCTACGTAAACGATTAATGAAATTGGAGGACAAGAAATGGGGCAATTTATTTCCTGGAATGACATTGCGGAGAAGGGTCAGATAGTTTTACAAATTGTACTAATCGCTGCGATTGTAGTCCTGACCATAATTGGCCTGTCAATTTCCATTCCTACGCTATGGCTTGCGGATAAGCTGAGTCAAATATTAGATAGTTGAAGCAATATAAGGAATGGGTTGATCCTAACGATCAGGGAGGTCACTACGACCTGATCGGTATCTTTGCTCAGGCACAGCAGGACTTTCCTGATGGGGTGGGTGTCAAGAGAAGTTTGTTTGCAAAGAGGATTGCTGTGGGGAGTAAAGAGCTAGAGAAATGCACTCGCCCTGAACTGAAAAAAATAATTAATCAACTCAGGGCGGAGTACTTACTGATGAAGTCTAAGAGAGGTAAGACCGTTGAGAAAGATACTGACGAACAATAGAGCCTAGCAATTTCTGCACTGTAGTGCCTGCCTTAACCGCCTCAATCTTGATCTTCTTACGCTCATCCTTATTTATCTCAACCTTCATGTATTCGTATTTTAGCTTATCCAAAATAACCTCCAGTTTTAATGTAATAAATAATCCATGACCCATCGGCATACAGTAGATAACTGCATGCGATGCCTTGTCCAATTTCTACTAGCTTGCTCACTGCAACACCACCGCTAAAACGTGGCCTAGTAGATACAGTACCGTTATGAAAACAAAAGGCATAGCTATGCTGTCCAGTGAGTCCATAAACTTTTCTGTGTTGTTAATTATCCTGTTGTATAACCTGTTCATTATACCTCCTATTTTAATTTGTTAGATGCCAAGTGAACTTTCTCTTGGTCTGCTTTTTTGATGTAGACACGCTTAAGCATTTTGGTGTCCGCATGTCCTGCGATAATTGCTATGTCATCAAGGCTTAATTGGCCGAAATTCACTAGGTTAGTGAGGTAGGTGTGCCTAACTGTGCCTAGCGTGCTTTTAACGCCTTTTTGAGCTATTAACTTCTTGAATCGCTTATTAGAATTATCACGTTCATGCTTGCTTGCAAACACACCAAAACATTGATCTCCATACTGTGCCAGTAATTGCTCTAGGTGATCGTTCAGTGGTATGCGTTGCAGTCTACCATTCTTGCTCCTGCCATTGTTCAGGTTGCGACCAGTACAGTCTGTGTTGTCCTCTACCTGATCAGGGGTCAGCAGTGACACGTCCTTGGGGTTAAGGCCAGTGTACCTGAGCCATGTCCATAGGATCACGTCCTCATCATATGGTGCATTATCTATAGCGTAGTCAAAGGCCTCATCATTGATGTACTCCCATTCCATCGTGGTTGCTGATCCGATCTGCTGTGCGTACTCCTTGGGGTTTTTAGTGATGATGTCATTAGCTACTGCATAGTTGAATAGCTGATTGACTGGCTTAAGGTAGTTCTTGATCGTGTTGGGTGCCTTGCCCTGATCCTTACAGTACCTGATGAAGTCATCAATCAACTCAGTGTTGATCTCAGATATAGGCATATTGCCTACCTCTTGACCATTGTACAGCCAGTTGTAGAATGCAGGATGTCGTGACTGCTCCTCCTGTTTCCAATTGCTGCTTTTATCTAGCTTGCCTAACCACTTGTCTCTAACTTGAAGGTAGGTCAAAGTAGTTGTGATCTTATCTTGCCTGTCAGGGGCATGATCAGCTAAAGCCATAGCTAGCTTGGCCTTGTCGCTAGGGGACAGTCTTTCGACTGCCCCTAGCAGGTCTAGGAAACTAAGAGTATTATTCTTAGCTCCATTATGCAAGAACTCCTGATCATTAGCCTGCTTAAGGGCAAGCTGTCTGCCCTCACGCTTGGTGTGCTGATCTACCTTGAGTCCAGTGCTCTTCTGATGGCGTTTACCATAGCTGTCGTAAAAGCTATAGTAGTAATGGCCGTCCTTGATGTATACGCTAGCCATGGAATACCGCCTTCTCGTAGTCCTCAGTACGGTACGACCACTCCACAACATCAAGATTATCCTCACTGTAATCGTATGCTAAGTCCTGAGTGATCTTCCTGATTAATACATCCTCCAGTCTATGTAGTACCCAGTACGCATCGGTAGACTCGTAATTATCCACCTCGCAGGACTGGTACCGTAGGCACCTGATCATGTTAAGCAGGGAAGGTTCATTGACGTAGGTCTTGGTAGTTTTGTCAGCATAAAAAGAGGCTTTACTTATGTACTCATTTTCGCTGTCAATGTGATATATCCAGTCACCTATTGGAACGTCAGGATATTTAGCCTTTAGTGACTCGATATTGCCCTCTGCAAGGACTCTAGCCACAAGGCTTACGATAGCTGTTGTGGGGCCACTAAAAATGACCCTACCAGTTATTGGGTTAAAGATTTCTGTGAACTTTGCCCAGTGCTGAATCTTTGCGATCTCAGCAATGTGCTCAGGGTTAACTAAATATGCACTCATTATTTACTCTCCTTTTTGATTAGTTTAAGTGAACCGTTACGGTCATCGATGTAGTATGTAGCAATCTCCTTGTCTGTGTTAACTGAGTAGTTACCTTTTGAGTCCTCCCACAGTGGATAACAGACAACTGAGTATTTATACTCTTTGTGATTGTCATACTCTCTTGAATTGTAGACATTGATATCATAACCATCTAATGAATCCCAAAACTCATCACCATTGTCAATGTCCTGATCATGTCTCCATTGCTTGTGATAGCGTTGGAGATGATTTATTAATCGCTCTTCAGTATGCTCGTACTCAACAGGAGTGAGCTTGTCTTCAGGATTGAAATTATGATCAGTGACAGAGCTAGTATCGTATTTATCTAGATACTTAACTGCCCAACTTTTGATAATATCAAAATGTCTAAGCTGATCATCTATGTGATCGTGGCCTTCGTCCCACTGGCCTAGTACTTCGTCAATATGCTTTTTCTCATCCTCAAGAATTGATATTCTTTCATTGCATACGGTTTGAAGTAGCCTGATCAACTTATTAGCCTGACTGACTTGATCCTTATGGGTTAGTATGAAGTTGGATTTTGTTATACTCACGTTACACCTCCTTTAGTGTTGATTTAAAAACTTCTCTAGCTTGATCTCTATGCGACTCTCTGATGTATGTATGACAGTCATCATCTAAGCTAGGTAGGATTACTTCGTTCCAACTGAAAGCTCCAGTCTCTGCACCAATATGAACATATTTAATGATGTTGCCTTGGTCATCAGTGACTGGATTACCGTCCTTGTCGATCTTATAAAATGTTACATCATATACTCCTATACTCACTTTGCACCTCCTTCCAGTTTCTCGATCTTGCACTGAATCTCGTACTGCTTATCTTCGAGTTTTTCTAGCTTACGATCTAGTGCAGTAGTTGGTAAAAAGCAATCCATGCGGACATAGATATCTCCTGTTACACCATCTATTTGCTTGCTGACCTTCTCAAACTGGTCATGTAGTTTCTGTAGTTTAGTCACGTTTTGTTCTCCATTTCTCCCTACGCATAGGAGCCCTCCTACGCATAGGATGCTGTTTTGTTGAGTTGTGGTTTTTTTGGGCTGTTTCATATGTATATGTTATACAAGTTATACAGTTAATGTCAACTAAAAGTATACAATTGATAATCATTTTTTATATTTGTCCTCGGTAAATAAGTATAATTAAGTTATACAATGAAAGTGGATTTAGTAGTTAGATCGGCCACACTGAGCAAACTTGAAAATTTGCCATTATAATGTGTCGATCAGGAAAACTGGCTTAGTAAGCCTGCGTTAATCGAGGAGAACAGATCAGATCATGCCAAATAGTAGCGAAACAGTAACCAAAAACAAGGGAGGCAATCCTAATTGGACTAAGGGAACTAGTGGTAATCCATCAGGTAGGCCACCTAATCATTTTGGTAAGTATTTAAGACAGCATCCTAATGTACCATTAGTCATTGAAAAGATTATGGACAGTGCATTGAATGATGATGATCCAAGGCAGAAGGATGCATGGAAGATCATAGCTAATAAAGTAGCTCCTGACCTCAGAGCTCAAGAGATAAAAGCTGAGGTCGATACTCATGTCGGTGTCATCAGACTGCCATCCAAAAAGCCAATACAAATTGAGGCCGAGCCGACCCCCCTACTTCCCAATAAAATTGACGGTGGGTTAGAGACTGGCAAGCAATTTACTGAGCCACCAGGAATCGCTCAGGAAAATGACCCCCCTACCACCCCACTTCCGGAATAGGGGTCCCAAAACACACTTATGGTACCAAGGTAAAAATATATGAAAGAGAAGGTTATATGGTCGCCCCATCCTGGGCCACAGACTGAGGTCTTGTCTCGTACTGAGTCAGAGATCTTGTTCGGTGGATCCAGGGGGGGTGGCTGACTAGGCAAAACAGAAGCCATGACAGTTTGGATGATAGAGCCGGACTATATTGAACACCCAAGATACAGAGGCTTAGTCATTCGTAGGAACTATGACGACCTTAAAGACTGGATAGACCGTGCAAAGTTTATGTACAGATATATGGGGGTGAAGGTAACAGGCAACCCTGCACAGTTTGAGTTCCCATCCGGTGCAAAGATATGGACTGGACACTTATCTAATGAAGATGCCTGGATGAAGTATCTAGGACAAGAATTTCAAAAAATAGCCATAGAAGAGCTTACTTTGATACCAAAGGAGCTTGATTACCTACGATTAATATCCTCAGCTAGAAGTACCATTAAGGGACTTCCTGCCCAGGTGTTTGGCACTACTAACCCTGGTGGACCAGGACATGCCTGGGTCAAGGAGAGATTTGTATCTGTTGCGAGGAATAAAACCCACTATGATAAAAATAGTGGAAAATCTCGGATTTTTATACCCAGTAAGGTAACAGATAACCCTACTATTATGCGTGAAGATCCGGAATATATTAACAGTTTAAAGGCTTTACCTGACGAACTTCGCAGGGCATGGCTAGATGGAGACTGGGAAATATTTGCCGGACAGTTTTTTGGCAAGTGGAGACATGACCTACATGTGGTAGATGATTTTGACATACCTCACGAGTGGTACAAGTACAGATCCATAGACTATGGGTTTGCAGCACCATTCTCCTGTGGGTGGTATGCAGTAGACTTTAATGGCAATGTATACCGATACAGAGAGCATTACGAGGCAGGTCAAGAGTTATCACACCACATTGATAGGATACGAGAGTTGAGCGGTGATGAACAATATATGATGACTGTAGGTGATCCAAGTATGTGGATACGCAACCCTCAGAACACGAACAGGTCCGACACAGTGGCACCTTCGTCTATGAGTATTGCAGACATACTAGGTAGGCACGGAATAAATGTAATAAAAGCTAATAATGAGCGAATATCAGGCTGGAACCTTTGTAGACAGTATTTGGATCACAGTGATGGGAGGCCTCCTAAATTTAAAGTGTTCAAGTCCTGTAAGAACTTTATTAGAACTTTACCAACTCTTGTACATGATGATCGCAAACCGGAAGACCTAGATACGACTGGTGAAGACCACGCCTGTGATGAATGGCGGTACATGCTTATGCTGATAGGCAGACCCAAACGTATTGTACAAAAACCATGGCTACAAAAGGAGCTAGACAAATTGACGAGAGAAGACTCTACATATGAAGGTATCAGGCCATGAGCAATAAACTAGATGTAGAGATTTTCAATTTTAACTCAGGTAAGTGGGAAAAAAGAGAAGTGACAGAGGCATCAGAGGTACTTAAAGAAATTGATAAGATGCAGCAAATAGAGTCTATAGGTCTTGATTACAGGAACGCACTAATTGAAGTAGTTAACCAAGTTATAGATATAAAATTAGAGAAAATAACTCCTATGAGGAATTGATGGAAAAATATACGCCAACCGCAGAAGAAGAAAAGATTATTAAAAAACAAAAAGCCATGTTTGATATATGCTTTAAGGCTAAATCAAATACTGCCAAGGTTTGGAGAGATAGTGAAAAATTATACATGGGTGACCATTGGGGTGGTATGAATATGCCTGGATATAAGAACCAGGTAACTTTAGATCTAATATCTAGTGCTATAGACACTATGGTCCCAATCCTATCTAATAGACCCCCTAGAATAGACGTAATGCATAATGGTTCTGACGAGGTAGGTAGTAAAGCGGCTGAAATTTTACAAAAACAAATTGATGAATTGTGGGTGCTGCGAGACATGCAGAACCTCGTACCTGAATGGCTACTAGACTATTTGGTATATGGAAACGGTATACTGAAGGTATCGTTTAATAATGATGATGACTTACCGGATTGTGATGTAGTAGATCCATTTGCCTTCTATTGTAACCCCTCCGCAACAAAGCTCGAAAACGCAGAGTATGTTATGTATGCAGCACCTACCCCCTTACATGAAATAAGGGAAAAGTACGAGAATGGTAAGTATGTAAAGTCAGAAGGACACCTTGATCGCTTTCAAGCTCTTAAAATTAACGACACAAATGTAGGTGGTAAGCAATTAACACAGGTGACTGACACTAAAGGTACAGAAACTAACTACTACAACAGCGAAACTAGAGCGATGAAAGACATGGAGAATAGAGCTCTTATAGTAGAATGTTTTTCTCGTGATTACTCAAAGGATTATGTAGAGGATGAAGATGGAAATAAGAGGGAAATAAACAAATTCCCAGGGATGATACGCCAAACTACCATAGCAAATGGGGTTTTGCTGTACGATGGTCCAAGTAAATATCCATTTCTTACTAAAGACAACCATATTCCTCACCCATTCCCCTTTGTTATGCTTAAAAATGGCGGATCTGCCCACTCATTTTGGGGTAAACCTGAGCCAAAAAGGCTCAAATCTCTCAATCTATCACTAGATCGTGTAGTAAGTCAGATTTTAGACAACGCTCATTTGATGAGCAACCCAATGTACGTAGTGGATGACACGACAGAGGTTGTTGACCAAATAGCTAACAAGCCTGGCGGTATTATTCGCAAAAGAGGCCCAGGTCAAGTTACACAATTGCAGCCTGCCGGAATGCCTGGCTACGTAATACAGCTTTATAATCTACTAGTAGACATGTTTGAGACTATATCCGGTGTAAACAAAGCCACCCAGGGTAAAGCAGATAGTAATATAACCAGTGGTGTACAGGCACAGATATACAGACAAGCATCCACTTCTAAGATAGACTTTAAATCTAGGACAGTGGACCAAGGAATACAAACATTGGGATCTATGTGGATAGCCATGATAAAAAACCTTGGCACAAAGGAACATACCGTACTAGTGGAAACACAGGAAGGCAATGAAGAGAGATCCTATGTAGGTGCTATAATGAATGACATGGACTTTAACATACGAGCAAGAGCCGGATCTATGTTACCTGAAAACAAAGAGTTTGTTGAAAACAAGATAATGCAGCTTATGCAGATGGGTGTGATTACAGATCCTTTATATATCTTAAATAATATAGAACTCCCTGGTAAAGAAAAATTAATTAATCAAATGATGGAGCAAAACCAGGCAATGGCAAATCAGCAGCAGCCATTAACGCCTGAAGAGCTAGAAAGTTTAGGCACGGATGAAGACGAGATAATGACAAGACTGGAACAAGATCCGAGCTTAATAGAAAGACTTAATATGCCAACTCAATAAAAAAGGATTATCCTTTGATAATGTTGGAATTGAGTGAGAAAAATAGAAGTTTAACAGCAAATTTTTGGAGAAGTTATGTCTGAAAATATACAAGGTGGAACTTATGGAGAAGAAATCGAGGCTGATGTAGCCTCATCATTGTTGGTCGATGATGCCCCTGAAGAGACAGGGGAGGTTGATACTCCTAGTGAAACAAGCGGTGAGGATGCTACCGTAGCAGAAACTCAATCTCAGGAGACTGAGCAAGTTGAGCAGGCTGAAGATGCACCTTTTGTAGATGAACTGGACCTAGATGGAACTGTGTACTCAATGGACGAACTCAGGGCAGCACTTGAGGATAGTCAAAATAAGAATGAGTGGCAGAAATCCAACACACAAAAGGCCCAGGAAATAGCAGATGCTAGGAAACTATTAGACGGTGAAAAGCAGAAGTGGAATAGTGTCATGCAAGATCAGGAGCTCGTTGATACTCTCAAAGATTATCTTGGAGAAGATCACGCTCTTTTCAATACAAAAGAGCCAAGCAATGATACACAACAGGACACGAATCAAGCCCCTGAACCTGTTCAGGATCGCTTGAGGGAGCTTGAGGAACGATTTGAAATGCAGGAGGCTGAGGCTGCTGTAGAGCGAGACATACAAAGTCTCATTGCAAAACATCCTGAATTGGATGGCAATGAGGATGCGTTACAAGAAGTTTTGCAAACATCAGTAGACAAAGGCATAACAAACCTCGAAGATGCATTCATATTGACCAACCATCAAGCATCTGTTGATAGTGCGTTAGCGAAAGCTGTGAAGACATTAGAAAAGGCCGAGTCGCAAAAGCAGATACCGGAGGCTAGCGTTAAACACCAGGCAGATAGAACGCCTGTGAATGAGAAACCAAAAGACTTCGATGAAGCACGTGACATGGCTATGAGATACGATATATTCAAATAAAATAGGAGTAACAAATGGCACTTTCATTTGACAATCTTAGTGCATTGACAAGGGATAAATATATCCCACTTCTAGTTGATAATATTTTCGAGTCTAACGTATTGACTCATCGTATGCTTAGAAAATCTAAACCATCTGCCGGTGGTAACAAGGTCTTACAGCCTGTTGAATACGGAAAAGCGGATGCTAAAGGTTTTTATAGCGGATATGATTTGCTCGATACTTCACCGACTGAAGTTATGACCTCAGCCAGTTTCGACTGGGTACAGGGTTATGCAACTATTTCAATTTCCGGTAAGGAAGAAATGTTGAACGACAGTCCTGAAAGAGTACTCGACTTATTAGAGGCTAAAGTAAAAAATGCAGAAAAATCCCTAAAAGACATGTACGGTACACAATTGTATTCTGATAATGACGGTTCTACCGTTAGTACATCAGGTGCATCTACCGGAGGTTTCTTAGGGTTACAAGCAATTGTAGATAATGGCGGAAATACTATTGGTGGAATTAACTCAGGTACCTACACATGGTGGAAGGCCCAGGAGCAAGCAGCAGGATCTAGCACATTTAGTGACGTAGCTGCATCTTCCGGTGCTAACTCTATTGGTCGTGAGTTTAGAAAGATGTATGGTGCATGTACTGTTGATAACGACTCACCAACAATCATCACAACCACCCAAATCGTATTCGATGCCTACGAAGAATCTCTCACTGCACAAAAAAGATTTGCAGCAAGTGATGAGGCGTTGGCTGATGCAGGTTTCCAAAACCTTCTTTATAGAGGTATACCTGTTGTTGTTGACGATCACTGCCCTGCCGGTATGGCGTTCTTCTTGAACGAAAACTACTTGCAGTTCAGACATCACAGAAAACGCAACTTTGTGTTTGAGGACTTTACCAAACCTGTTAATCAAGATGCTGCCGTAGCTAAAATGCTTTGGCTCGGAGCCTTGACTGTTTCTAACCGTTCTCGCCAGGGTAAAATCACTGGCTTGCCAACATCATACTAAGGGAGGCTTAAATGTCTAGATTTGCATCTATTGAGCAAGATATTAATCCACAAGCGATTGATTCTAATAGCACTACACAACAAGTCCCTTTGGGTAAGATCATTCGTGCTGAGGATAAAGACACCACTGCTTATGGAGTAGGTGAATTTATTTACTTGAAAGGTGTAGCTAATACTGCCGTAGGTAGTGTAGTTGTATACTCAAGTGATGACCACAGTACGGCTTTAGCATCTGCTAATGCTGTTGGACCTGTAGCGACAGCTATGTCTGCTTGTGTTGCCAACGAATTTGGTTGGTATCAAATTAGCGGAAAAGGTGTTGCAAAAGTAAAAGCATCATTTGCTGACAATGGCGATGTGTACTTAACTAGTACAGCCGGATCTGTTGACGATGCTGATGTTGCAGGAGACTACGTACAAGGCATGAAAGGTGCGAGTGCTATAGACACTCCTAGCACCGGTCTAGCCGAAATGGAAATGTCAAGACCATCTGTTTCAGACGGTAAAGATGACTAAATAATCGTTGAGTTGGCCTGGCTTAGGCTAGGCCAACTTGCGTAGAAATGGGAGACAATAATGACTGGTAACGAAATGTTATCAACCCTGGGTCTTCGCTTAGAAGATCCATCTGAATCAAACTTTACACAAAGTGCAAAACTAGATTCATTAAACATAGCACAAAGATCTGTGGTCAATCTTATAAACAATGCGTACCTAACTGATTTACAGGTAATAGATTCAACTAGAGCTATGTCAGGGGGAAATCTTGCCTTTAGTGCTTTAGCAAACGCACCTATTAGAAATGGTATTGTTGCAGTAAAAGCTACTGGTGGCAAATTTGCTACTCTGATAGAGCCTACTGATTTAAAAAGATTAGAAAATACATATTTGGCAGGATCTACCACTAATCCAGTAGCATATATTTTTAATGAAAAGATTTACGTTGAGGGCCTTAATGGTACAGCCAATATAGATGTATGGTATATGAAAGCACCAACAGCTATAGCGGCAAACGGTACAGAGTGTGAATTAAATATATCACTACACGAAGTAGTATTAGATTTAGCTGAATCACAGCTATGGAAGATGGATGCAAAGCTAGATAGAGCCTCAGCAGCATATGGTAATGCTACTGCACAAATAGAAGCTCTGAACGCTAGGTATTTAGCAGAGGCACCAAAAGGTATAGGTACTAAAGGAAGGGCGTAACAATGACCTGGGAATCACTGATTGACAGGGCATTAACGACTTTCGGTTATGAAATACCAAGAGTAAAAGTCGAAAAATACCTGCAAGAGGCAGAAGAAGACTTTGCAAATGACACAAGATGCTTTGTTAAAACTTTTACATATATGCCTAACACTAATGATGGGCATATTGAACTACCTGAAGATTTTATTGAAATCGTTGGCCAAGTAGAATTTAAAACTAGAACTTTAGATAGACTTGCTGCTTTTGACGACTTTAGTAGATTTAGAACTACAGACACTTTAAAAACTGGGGATCCGCAATGTTACTTTATACGAGGTGACAAGATGTTTATTTACCCTGCTGTGTCTACAGTTGGGTTAATTACTTTTTCCTATATTGCTGAAACTAAATATCTAGATGATGCAACAACCTATAAGTTTTTACAGTTTGATGCTTTAGAGTCAGATCAATTTTATGATGGTGAGGCAATTAAAGGTGTCACAAGCAATGTAACTGCTACAATTGCAGATGTAATTGATATAGAACAAAAGACAGGGACTCTAGTCCTTAAAGATGTAAGTGGTACATTTCAAGATAATGAAAAACTTATTGTTACTAGCGAAGAGCAATCTATGTGGCAAACACAATTTGGTTCATTTAGTTCATTACTTACAAATTGGCAAAATCTAGGACTTGGTGCAATAGCTCTAGTTAATGGTGTTTTATATGACTATGACAACAGAAATAGTTCTCCCACTATTCCAAAAGTATATCATCGTTATCTTGTAGACTACGCCAAGGCCATGATCTGTGAAGATATTGGTGACCAGGATAATAAATCACAATACTATTATCAAAGATTTGAGCAGGCTAAACGAAAAGCTAAGGTGCAAACATCTAATAAGGGGATCAGTGGACCACAGTCTGTTCACGATTCATATGGAAATGTTTACTTATGAGTCTAATCCAAATACCTATATTTGATGGAGGACTGATAACACATGCAGACCCTGAAGACATTCCTAATAATGCAGCAACCGAAAGTATCAACTTTGAAATAGACGTACCTGGCAAGCTTGTTAAAAGGCAAGGCAGGGGTAGTTCAACAACTATGACAGGAGATCATCCTGTTCAAATAATACAGTGGGATAACCCTGAAGGAACAGCAAAACTGTGGATCTATTTTGATACACAAGCTAAAAAAATTCGCCAGGCTGCAACAAACTTTGGATCCAATGCAGATATTAAAACTTTAACGACAGCAACAGATATATCTATATCTAATTATGGTAGACAGTTACGATTTGCTAATGGATTAGCAGATAAGCCAGGCGTACTGCAACGTATCGATAGACAATTCTTTTTTGGAGCTTATGATGTATCAGGTAATAATTCGATATCTTTATATGATGATGCAACACCACGTTACCCTGCTACCTTTGCTTACGGTGACATTACAACAGAAACCACAAGCGGTGGTACTCATGCTAACGGTTTTTATTATTATAAATTTGTACCAGTATTTGATGGCAACCAAGAAGCACCGTTTGCTGATGCATATGCGTACAAGGAAGTAACTGGAACAGGTAGCAAAACTATAAATGTGTCATTAACAGTTGATACGGCTGACTGGAATAAAAGAATTACAGCACTTAAACTGTACCGAAGTTACAGTGCTACAGCCACTGGTGATCAGGAGCCTGTATACTACCACATATTAACTATACCTGTAAATACAAAGGCCACAAGCGGAGATCGTAGATCTTATGATAATTCTTACATAGGAAATGTTGTTTATCAAGATGGTTTTAATTTTAGTACTTATGAACCATCAGGATCTACATACTATTGGATTAAAGTAGGATCAGACTGGTATAGGATCGCTGATACATTAAGCGGCAATACTAATGTAGCTATTGTAGATGCATACTTTAATTCAGGCTCGCTAGAAACCTTTGCAGGCTTTGCTAATGGGGATGAAATATGGGACGGCAGTTGGGGTATATACACAGGGACTGCATCCGCAGTAACAAACTACGAAAGTGCATCAGCCGTTGCATCCGGAACAAATGGATATGCCGGAAGAGATGTAGTGTTTAATAATTCTTGGACATGGGCAGATCAAGAAATTAATGACGATGTAATAAGTCAGATAGTTACAGGGTCTACAGTTGATACTGTAAAAGTTATCAAAAGCGAAGGTAAGGTAATCCAGGTTAATAATAAATTTACTGGCTTTGGCAACAATATAACAGTCTACATAAATAAACAGTATTATTACAGTCAAAACAATACCAGGTTTACGTTAAATATATCTGATTATGGATTAGCAGATTTAACAATACATCCTCTAAATGCTGTAGATAAAATTGCTGTTAATCACAAGTATTCAGTCAATATAGGTGGCAGGCAATTTGTAGGTAATGTACGCTTAGATCCTGACGATTTAGCTGAAGACCATGAAGATTGGATTATTTATTCTGAGGTATTGCAACCTGACGTGCTACCGATTATTAATTATATACAAATTAAAGATACGCAGGGCGGTGAAATAACTGGACTGTCTTCGCATCTTGGATCCCTTGTAGTCTTTATGACACGTGGGATATACAGGTTAGATGTTCCAAGTACAAACCCATCCACATTCTCATTATTAGAGGCAGAGGAAAACTTTGGATGTGTTGCACCTAATTCTATTGTACAAGTGGGCCAAGATATATTTTTTGCAGGCAAAGATAATGCCTATGCTATTGATGCAGGTTTTAACATCAGTCCTATTACTGAACCAATTAAAGATGTGTATCAAGCTGCAACAAATATACAAAATTCAAGATTTTTTTATGATCCTAAAAAGAACAGAATACTTTGTCGTTTTGGGGATGATACACGAAACATATATGCATTTGATCTAATAATTCAAGCCTGGTATAAGTTAGATATGGCGGCTGATAAAGAGGCTGATATATTTACTATAGACTCTGATTTAAATGTGTATTCAATAACACATACGAGTTAACAATGAAAGATATTGTAACACCTAGCGGTTTTATTAATGTAGAAATACAAAGAGCCAATGGTTCTGTAGAAACTATATCTGAACCTAATGCTATAAATCAAAGCATACGTAACAAACTAGCTACAGCTTTACAAACGTCAACGACTGGTGTGTCTCCTTTGGCCTCACCTGTATTTGATAGCACAGCTTTTTCTACGCCAACTAACGGTCAGTCAGGTATCTATATCGTATCCTCCGGTGGTACTAAATATGAAATGCAAACTTCTTTAGATACATCAGGAACATTGACATTTACTACAAAGGGAGTAGTAAGAGCAGAGGCAAGCTATACAATAGCCTCAGCAAAACTAGGAAATAATTTTCAAACTAGCGGAAGTGAATTTGAAACAATTGTAAGCACAAAAACATTTAGCTCTGCTATTTCTTTAGTAGATGGAGATCAGTTAACTATTACTTGGCAACTTACTATAGCGGATAATTAAATGGATATTATAATTAAAAAACCAAAAATATTAACAAGAGGTTTTGTAGACCTAGCTGTATACGATAAAGAAGATCTATTACAAATGGAACCTAAACATACGCAGCAAGGTGACAACACTATAGATAATGAATTACTGGCAAAACTAATTTTATTTTTAAGAGGTGGAACAATAAATTCATTTAAAATAAATACAGGTAGTGGATGGTTTGACAACCCTTATGCTGTAGCTAATGGTGGCGATACAAGCAACACATTTACCGCTAGAAACAATCAAGATGGTATTGTAGCAGATGGAAGTGTATCTACTGGTGGTATTGTAGATAATCAGACTGGTGAAGGCGGCCATTTAGCAGTCAATCATTTTTTTATTAACGATGCAACGCAAACTGGCGGTGGCACTTCAGTGAGCACTGACACCTGTACCTGGACTGTCCAAGCTACCTGGAACGATCCTAATGGTTCTAGTAGTAATTTAATAACAAAATTGTATATGGGCAGAGCATATAATCTGACCTCTAGTGATAATGCAAACGAAGATTCTCCACCTATATTTGATACAAGCTATGCGGTATTTGACCCCAGTAATTTTACTCTTGTAGAAAATGATGTATTAAAAGTTTCTTGGTCAATACAGATTGGTGGGTAATGGCTAGTTTAACTGTCACAGCACCTACCGCATCCTCTGTTTGGACCAAAGGCGTAAGTCAAAATATTACCTGGACAGCATCTAGTGTTGGAGTTACCTGGGAAAATGCTTGGTCAGTATATTTGATGGATGGTAGTGGAACGGTAGCTACTATAGCAACAAATCTGCATAATTCTATACGATCACGTACTTACACACCTCCTGTAAATATAGAATCTGATAATGACTATTATATTTTAGTTACAGGTCAATACACTGAAACTGGTGGAGCTCCTTAATGGCTATAAGTATATCGGCACAATCGCCAAACTTTACTATACAAGATCCACCTTCGGTTACGCTGACCTCACCGGATTCAGGTAGTTTTGCTCACAATCAAAATATTAGTATTCAGTGGAGTAAGTCTAATTTTACTGAAAATGTAGATCTATATTTTACTTCAAGTACTACATTTAGTACTTCTAACGCAATTGTAACAAATCAGTCAGGCACAAGTTATACCTGGAATGTTCCGGAATCGTTAGGCGGATCTAGCATATACATATGGGTACGTAAGACAGGTGATAGTAGTGTAAAAGATAGAAGTAATAATGCAGTATCTATAACTGTTGTCAACTATAACTGGACCGCTACAGATGCAACACAGTTTTCACAAGATAATGTTAGTAGTACTAAAACCACTTTTAAAACTGTTAAAAATACTACAGATGCTACCCAGTTCAGCGTTGATGGTGTGCAGACAGCTACACGTACATGGAAAATAAATCAAACTGCTAGCGATGCTACACAATTTAGCACAGATACCGTATCTGATAGTAAGCGAACCTGGAAGTATATAAACAATGCAAGCGATGCCAGTGCATTTAGTGAAAATGTTGCAGACTCTAAAAGAACTTGGAAATATATAAACATTGCATCAGATGCTACACAGTTTAGTGCAGACACTGTCAGTAGTGCTAAAAGAACTTGGAAGTATATTAATACAGCAGTCGATGCTTTACAATTTGCTGAACAAGTTAGTTTTTTTATTACAAAATCACTACCTAGTGCAAACGACACAACTCAATTTATAGAAGACGTTGTAGCGGCTATTGCTAAAAATAGCAACGTCAGACAATTTACAGACTCTGCAACAGAATCTTTTGCAGCATCCTACAAAACAGGATGGATACCAGTATCAAAAGATCTTGATAAAAACAGTATGATACGCAGAGTCAATTTTGAATACCATTCTGCGGATCCTATTAATGTAAATGTATATGCAGACGGTGATAGTACAAATCCTGTGTATACTAATACACTTGCCGCAGCAACAAATAAACAAACCACTAATAAGAGTTTACGTGTTGGCAGAAGAGCTAAGTATTTAATGATTGAAATGAGCACTAGTGCTAGTACAAACAGTAACACATCCATAGAAGATTTAGAGGTACAAGTAGATGGGTAATGCATTAGTCAGGCAGTTAGGAGTTAGCGGTTCTAGTGAATCATTGTTAGCATCACGTAAGACTGGATTCTTCCAATTTACAGATCTAGACCGTACTGCCATGGTGCGTAGAATTAACATGCGGTATGAAAGCACGTTAGATATAACTGTCAACATTTATGCAGATGGTGATGTTACTAACAATATTTTTCAAGCTGTCGTTAGACCTAATACCGGAGCTAGTGGTGTCCTTGTTGATGATAGTAATAATATGAATAGCACCACAACTACCTTACCAACAGATAGTACAACAAAATTTAAAAGCGGTGACTTTGTAAAAATAGATAATGAGATTATCAAAATAGTTACCGCAGGAACAACATCGCATACAGTGCAAAGGGGTATGCGTGGAACTACCGCAGCAACCCATAATAACAATGCAGCAATACATTATGCTAACCATCCCAATGTAGCACTGCGTGTAGCTAGAAGAGCTAAATACCTTATGGTAGAAATATCAACAGCATCAGGAACAGGATCCTGTATTATTAACAGAATGGAGTTAGAATACGAATGAGTGAAAGAATAGTAAAAACTGGTGACAACAAAACAGATAAAGCAATTAAAGAAGTTGTTACACAGGTCCAAAAAACAGTCAGCAATAAAAATTTCTAAAGGTGTAATAAAGTCACAGGAAGTTAGAGATGGTGAAATATCTATGACTGAAGTACCGAAAGGAACTGAAAGTCCAGGGTCACCGGCAAATGATGAAGGAAGACT
>JAAOEI010000193.1_pt1 | contig 25353 bp, 45 predicted proteins | sample 7059261 | NCBI WGS metagenome assembly JAAOEI01 (sample SAMN14008812, study PRJNA610033) | viral metagenome | isolation source: viral particles filtered from seawater | place: China: Hangzhou Bay, Yangshan Deep Water Harbour | collected 2017-10-31 | reverse complement strand
CTCCATCTGCCCTTTGATGCCGATGGCAAGTCCCTTGAAATGCTCCGCAAGCTGCGGACTCCACTGGCTGCCAATTTTCGACTGCGCTTCAGGCGGAAGCATGGCCAAGCCAGCACCGAAAGTCTGCTCATTCACCAACAGCGGCGCGGCATCCATGAATAACTTTTGCGTGGCGGCTTGCTGGTCTCTCGCCTCTTTGGTGCGGGCCATCGCAGTTTGTTCGATTTGCGACGCCGTACCCCAATCGCCGGCCTTTGCGTAAACGTCCTGCGCTTGGCGCAATCCTTCCGGCGTTGACATATTCACGTTGGCGAGCGCGTTTCGCACGGCTTCTTTTTGCTGCAAGCCCTGCTGTGCCTGCTGCATTTGCATCAAGCTAGCGGCTTCCTGCATCTGCGCCTGACGCATAGCAAGGGCGTTGCGTTGGCCTTCCTGCGGGTCGAAGTAGGGCTGCTGAAAGCCCATTGCGATGTTCGGATTCATTAGGGCCGCCCGTTTACATAGTAGATGTATGGGTTGTTCTGGTCGCGTGGCGTCAGGTTGTTATATGCGTAATTAGCGCCGCGCAACAATGCGTTAGTGCCGCCCATTGCCCCGGCTGCGGAAGCATCGGCCGCGTTGCCCATGTAACCGCCTACCTGCCCTTGCGCGTTCATGCCCATCTGCATCGGTCCCGCGAGGAAGTTGTAGTTCATCGTCCTATTCTGGTTATAGCGGTTATAGGCGTTCTGATACTCGCCTGTGGCGTAGTCCTGCGCGTATCGTTGGAGTCCTTTCAGGGTTGCGCCTGAGTAACGGGATCCACGCGCGCCGGCAGCGCGGTCGATGGCCTGATTGCCTTGGTCGAGTCGGAATTGGTAGCCGGGGTCTTTCTTCATGTCGCCGGGGGCGAAGTCGCGAAGTAGGCTGTTTTTGTTTAGCCGTCCCGCCATCTCCCCCGCTGCTTGGTCGCCTATGGCTGCATACGGTCGGAAGTTCGCGGCAGCAGTGTTCGCAGCGTCACTCTGTTGCTTGCCTGCGTCTTTCGACGCGTAATAGCCCGCCACACCGCTGCCGACATTCAGCGCAGCGCCGCCAAGGTTCCACGCGTTTTTGCTTATCCAGTCCCACATTCCAGCCATATCAAACTCCTGCGCCTGTCGCGTCTACCCATCCGGCCGTTTTGTACCAAATGGGCTTGCCTAAAGTCGTGTCAAAATACGGCCTCCCCAAATACAAGCCCTTCACTGGTCGCTGTGCGGTGGTGCCAGATCCAGTGATTGCGTTGCAGAGTCGGCCGATTGCGCCATACCACGCGATTTGAGCGCGAGGCATGGACTTGTCTAAAGGGAAATTGAAGTTCACAGAGAATTAATCCATGCGCCGATAAAGGTGCGTTTCACCGGGTCTGTGATTCTGATCTTGAACGTCCAGTCGTACCCTCTGCCAAGTCGGCGGAAAATCGCCCGCTTATCGTATTCACCTATTCGACCAATAGAAGCGGTTTTCTCATTGCCCCATGTGTGTCCGCCGTCTTTTGAAATGGCCAGAGATACAACGGGGTCATCTCCCGCCTCCACTCCTACGCCTGATTCAATATCTACCCACAGCCGCGAAATCTGAATCGGCTTCTCATCGAATATGTGACGGGTCACAACCTCTGAGGCAAATGCCATGCCGTTGTCCGAATACACCTCGGCGTGTTGGTAGACGTTCCCGTCCTCATAGTCGAAGACGTAATATTTTCCATTGAAAGCTAGACCAATCTCTCCCCGGTGGCGTGCTCCGTTGCTCCCGTAGGAAACCTGAGACCACAAGTTAGTGGCAGAGTCGTACAGCCACGAGACCGAATCAGTCGGAAAGTTAAGCTGATAGAACGAATGACCCTGAAACTGATAAGCGTAGCCCGTCGCGTCTGACGTTGTGTAGCCGTTGATAATCTTCTCAAGTTCGGGATTCGAGATAACGGTGTACTGGTAGCCTTCAATCCTGACTACCTTAAACCCGCCCATTTCGCGATTATTGGCAAGCATAACAATGGACGATTCTCCAAGTCTTGCAACGCTCCACTTGGCCCGCAATCCAATCTCAGCCACGCCGCCAGAAATACGCTCATAGGGGAAATCACTCGCCCCGGTATTGTTCCACCACTCGATTGAGTCGGTGCCCAGCAACAAAATTTCGGTGGTGTTATCAATCACCCTGACAAGGTTGTCTGGTGTTTTTTCAGCGGTGGCGAAGTCTAAAGCATCCCACGACGTACCATCATCGGCAGCGGACACCCAAAATTGAGCGGTATTCGGGCGCTCTACGATGAAATACCCATCGTGATAACACACTGTCGTGGCGGCATCGATATATTGCGCGTCTGCAATGGCCGTTAAGGTGGTGGTGGCAATGACGTAGATGTACCCAGCGGTTCCGTCCGTGATCATCACCTGCCCGCCCTGGTTAGCGGCCATCGCTACTCGTCCCGAGGTAGTTAAAAGCGTCCCGCGTGAAGTCTTGACGCCTGTCGTACTGACCTCCCACAACACGCGACGGTGTACGGCGTACATCACAGATCCGACAACAATGGCCCCACGCACCGGAGTGTCGCCAAAAGCGCAGAAAAGGGTTAAGCCCGGACGCGCATGAAGGCTGATCTGCGTCTTGTCCTCTTGAGGCTGGATGTCCATGTACAGATTATTTCTGGACTGAGACGTGACGTTGCTGGACTTGCCTTGCAGCCCGATTCCGAATGCGGGATAGCGCACTTAGCTGTCGCTGTAAATGCTGTAAGTCCCGCCCATTCCGGGGGACTCAATCTGAGAGTAGACGTTGCGAGCATTCGCCCTGCGAACTGCGCGAGAGGCGCGGCGCATAATGTCTTGCGCCTCGGGAGGGAGAGCCACGCCAAACTCGGGAGCCAAGCGGGCGCAGAGCATTGCCGTGAGCAGTTCCTTGTACCCTGGCGGAATCGAAAGCGCGGTGTCAAGCGTTGATAGTTGGGTTAGCTGCTCTTGCGTGTGTAGACTGATTGACAAAGTGGATGCCGGGACGGGCCAGATGAACAACTTGCCCAATGGGTAAGACGGCTCGTAATACAGAAACTCTGGGAAGTCCGTCGAACTGTCTTTGTCTGTTATTCCTGAGTAAGCAGCGCGGCTGCGAATGATTTTGAGTGGGTAATCCTCGCCTGCGGCAGAAGTAAAGAAAGTGCTATCTTCAATTCGTGTCGGGCGAGTGATGTTGAAATCACCCGACGCGCCGATGGTGCGGGATTCCTGCCCAGCGGTCCACGACACGATATCTTGCTTGATTGCGTAGATATACAGCCCCGGCACGCTCATCGAATCAAGCATATCGTTTAAGGCTGTGAGCGAATCATTTGCCTCATCCGCAGTCGGTGATTCGCCAGAATCCAGAACGTGAATCAGACGGAGGGAGCGGGTAATGAGGTCGCGCGCGGTCGCCATTACCTTAACACCGCCAGACGGTCGCTAATATCGCAGCGCATGTTGTGATCCTCTGCCCATTGGCGAATGAATTTGGCGTACTGAATATCGTCTGCGTCGTCGCAGATAATCGCATCGCACTTCACCTTGTCGAAGAAAAGTTTCCGGTTCCCGCCGAGATACCGAGGCGGGCCGTCATTCAGCCCTAACGCAAAATGGTCAGGAAGCCCCCTCAATTGGCTGAGGTCGTACCATTCGCCCACTAGAGGGACCATGCACAGCCCAACACTCACGCCCGCTTCATCGGCCATCTTGCGAAGCTTCGAGGCATAGTAGGGGTCATGCTCTAGGCAGAACACAGTTTCAGAGGTCGCCGCCGCCATGAGGATAGTGGTCAACCCCGATCCTGATTCGATGATTGGCCCTTTCGCGTCTCGCGCTAGACAGATTGAGGCCGCGAGTACATCTTCTTGTGCGCCCCAAAAGTTGTCTGCGTACCGCTTGGCTTCCGTGATGTCGCGCATCGTCCATGAGCCGTCTTTGATTTTGTCGCAGACGTGCTTAAGAGTCCTTCCTGTAGACTTTCGAACGTAAGAACCAAGAGACCCATTGATAACGGTCTTGCTGGCGTGACCGAGTACCATTTCATAGTCCGCGTAGAGCTTCCCGCCCTTCGCCGCCCATAGGTTGCAGAAATGCAAGTCTCCGCCCCATCGTGTCCCATACACAAGAGTGCGCTGAAATATCACCTTGCGTATTTCGTTCTCATGCTGGAACGACTGGCATTCTTCTGCGACAGACTCCATGCAATGCCGTGAGATTTTCATGAATCCAGTCGGAAGTCCTTCGACCTCGACAAGCCCATCATCCTCAAGCATCGCCCCATGCTTCATCCTGACCGGCACTTTTTCCTGCCCTAGTTCAGTTCTGTAGGGATAGATCCCGCCAACTAGGTCTCGGTCATGCTCGCACAACCGCACCAGGTCTTTAGGCTCCCAGCTAACATCGGCATCCAAAAAAACCAGCCATTGACAGTCCGACGCAAGAAACTTGCAGGCAATGTCATTGCGGGCATCGTCTACGTGGCAGTTCCCTTGCAGCAGGTAGTAAGCCGTTTGAAATCCAGCATCATGCAACGCTTGTCGGCTGGATTGAATCGAAAAGGTATAGCTTGCCTCGGGGTCGCCATAGCTGGTCGTGGCAAGCATGACCTTGCGCCCCAATGAAGGAGCGCCCTCGTCCGCATATAGTTTTGACATGAAAAACGGCGCGAGTTGCCCCGCGCCGTCTCCGTTGGTTAGGCCGTGATAATCAGACCCAAAGCCACCAGCCGCGCAGTGATGCGTACCACAGTGCTAGCAAGCCCAGTGGTGGTGCTGGTGTTGTGAGCGGTCATGGTTGCCTGCGCAATGGGAGCTTTGCCGTAGAAGCCGATAAGCTCCGTGGCCGACGCACCCAGCACCTGACCGCCTGACGACTGATTGCCGATGTACTGCACATCGGTACCGCGTTCAATTGCCATAGTTCAATCCTCAATAATCGCCGTAGACGCGGCAAGCCCACTCGGGGCGGATGGCTTCATAGCCGTGCAGGATGTCGATACGACACGGGAAGTTGTCAGACGAAATATCGTACTGACGCACCACGCGAATCGACAGACCGTCGAACACCTCGCGAGCCGCGAAGTCCACACCACTCGGCATCTCAAGGTCGGCAGTCGCCATCGCAAAGGCCTCTTTGTGATACATCAAGTGCTGAGGAACAACGGTGCCCTGAGTAGTGCCGTAGACGGTGATGGTCTGGCCCGACGCCGGAATAGCCGACACGTTCTGCAACGGACCACTTGAGATGATCGGCGGCGAGAAGGTGATGGAGTTGCCCGAGGTCGCCACGGTGCAGACGAACTGCGCATTGTGTGCCAAAACGGCCTTTGTTTCCGGGTGGACCGCTTTACAGGTCGTGCCGAAGTCGAACACATCACCGGCAGTCATGGTCACGCTGGAGGTCGTCACGGTGGTGTCACCGGAGGCCATCGTGTCGTTGATGGTGCCGGTCAAGTCCGCGCCGAGAGTGTGAGCGTATACGCGCTCGTTCTCGTACCAGTCAAGACCCAGCGCGCGGCCCATCATGCCGTCACGGTACTGCTTGCTGATCTCTTTCGAGTCATGAAACAGCGTAGTGAGGGCCGAGACGACGCCAGACGCATCAACCGATTCCATCTGAATGCAGCGATCGCCGTCTTTCGGGGCAAGGTTCTGGTTCAGCTTGGCGCGGCCAAGGCCAATCTGCGCGAAGGTCGGCAACGTGCCGGCAGTGCCAACGGCGTTGAAAACCTTCTTCGTCACATAGGACATATAGGCCGCTTCGATGTTCGAGGTCAGCACGGCCATTGCCGGACGCAGGATGCGCTTGCTGAAATCGTCCATTTCGAGGGTCAATTCGGCGGACGAGAAAACCATGTCAACACCCTTCTGGGTCGCGACTGCAAGAGTCACGCTTTCCTCGGTGGTGTCTTGGGCGTTCAGCGCCTTGCCGGTACGGACGGTGTACTTGTTCGGCAGTCGGATTTTCAAGTTCTCGCCAATCTTGCCGCCGCTTTTCGCAAAGCTGGAGTCGTACTGAAGTGAGGTGGTATTGGTGAACGAGAGCATTTCATGCGCGATGCGCAGCGCTTCACGGGTCACCGCCGTGGGGGTGAGGATCGTATTAGCCATTGATTGAAGTTCCTAGAAGGATTTGCGTATTTCCTCCCGCCGCTTCCTCATCCAATCATCAACACTCAGCTTGTCGGAGAGCGAATTGTTATTCGGTCCCCGGCCTGTGAGTGTTGCTGTCGGTCTCGGTGCCGCAGAAGGCTTTTTTCCGCTCAACGTCGCTTCGATTCTGCCAAGCTCCATCAACTGCTGAACCGGGTGCATTTCGGCAATCCGGTCGGCCAGGTCGGGATGTTTCCCGAGGTGGTACCACAGTTCATGGCCCTTTTCTGAACTCAAAAGAGCATCAGCCATCACCGGAGTAATGGACAAGTCCTCATTGGTCGTCACAGCCTCAAAGTCTGCGTAAGCCTCAGCACCTTTCTCTAAGATGCTTTCGCGGGCTTCCACGAAACTACGTTGCTGGTTTTCTTCCTGCGCTCGTGCTTCGCGCTCTCGTGCCTTTGCGTCTGCATCGGCTAAGCGCTTCTCGGCGGCCTCGATTGCCTTGTGCTCTGCTTTGGCTTCGATGAAACTTTCGTAATCGTCGAAGTCCTCGCGGCGTGGGCTTTTCGCGGGTTCTTGTGAGGGCTTTCTGTGTTCTTCGAGTTCGCGTTCTTTCGCGCGAAGTTGTGCGGTTAATTGATCGATGCGCTTTTCAAAAGACCGCCGATTCTTTCGAGGTTTGTCCTCTACTTTCTGGGTTTCTTCGGTCGCATCCTCTGAAGTTGCCGAGACTTCTTCTGCCTCTACTTCGCCCTCTACGGGGTCAGTCGGCGCGGCTTCGTTTTGGTCCATCTAAGGGCTCCAGCGACAGCAACACGAACACCCGCAATGAAGCGGGTTGTGCTGCGTCGAAGTTGGTTACTGAATCGTTTGGGAGACGCCGCCGACAATGTTGCCGACTGCATCGGTTTGGACGGTGAGTTGTTTGGGCTTCACCATCTCTTGCAACATCACTGCGAGCATTTCGCCCTGCATTTGTGTTGCGCGCGCCAATTCCAACAGAATTGCATTGGTTTCGGCGGATGCGGCTTGCGTGGCTTCACTAGATTGAGCCTCCGCAAATTGTTTTTCTGCTTGCAATTGAAGTTTAGCCTGCGCTTCGAGTTGCTTAACCTGCATCTCTTGCGCCTTGACCTCGTACTCAAGTTGCGCCAATTGGGCCTCGTGCGCCATCTCCATCTGGCGGAATTCGTATTCCTGCTGCTTCATTTGCTGGTCGATGAGCTTGCCGTCAATGGCTTGCTTCATCTTCTGATTCTCTTGCGCCATTTCCTCCATCTGCGCGCCCTGCTCTTGCATGGCCATGTCCATCTGCTGCATCTGCTGTGCGGCTTCTGGCGGCATCTGGGGCTGCTCGGATTCCTCGTCCTGTAGAATTTCCGGGGGGATGGTCGCGCGGACGCGCTTGGCCATTTCCTCGGAATAAGGCGAGTCATCGAGCTTTATCGCGAGGTCGCCTATGACGCCCCACAGCGCAGGATTGCCTTGGAGGTAGGCTTGCATCCGCTCTGCGCCTTCCTGGCGCTTGGTAGCGTAGGACGGGCCTGTGGCTACTGCTACGTCGTACTTGCCCACCCCGACGTTATAGATTTTGCCTAGTTCTTTGCGGTCTTCGAAGGCTTCCGGCAGTTCCGGGTCTAGGGTTGCTTGTTCGGCTTCGCCATCTTCGCCAAGAATTCGCGCCACTCGCGCGGTATCGTAAACAACCGGGATCTGGCTAATGATGATTCGGCCAGTCTGGCGGATTGCGCGGGACATGTTATCCGGGTAGTGGAAGGTCGCAATGTCCCCCACCTGTTGACGTTGACGAATGGCCGCGCCTGATTTCTCATTGCTCACCTCGCCCAATGACGCCGCAAACTGGCCTATCGTCGCCTGAATGTCTGAATCCGACGACTGCATCTGATTAATCAGCGCGGAGTTAGCCCCGACCGGGAATTGACGCTGCGGAGCGGGAATGGGCTGGCCATCCTCAGAAAATGCGTTGTAACGCAGGAACGGCAGGTTTTCCCTGTTCGCTGCGCCGAATTCATCTTCGTGACCTTCGACCGCTTCATCCGCAATCAACCAAGGTGCTTTCGGTTCTAGAGCGTTCCGTTCCGCGATGGCAGATACGGTGAAGTTGTACATCTGCTGAGCGTCACGAGCGCGACGGACGATGCCATGCACCATCCTTTCGCCGTCGATGTCGTAATCCTCGCCGACGACGCGGACAATCGGGATGTATTCACCGGGCTTGTCGGTTTCTTCTTCGAGAAAGTCCAGCCCATTCATCAAGGCCCATTTCACGCGCTGGCGGGGGGCTTTGGCTTCGCGGTCTACCTTGCCGAGACTTGGGTCGTACTTGTCAACGGGAACAGCTACGCCATTGACGATCACATATTCGTCGTCATATTCCTCGATATAGAAATACTCAGCGACCCGCACACCGTTGGCGGTGAACCATCCCGAGGCGTTGCTTGGTCCCATCTTTTCGACGTTGGCTTGTGGCGCGTTCGGCCATTTCTTTTCATATTCCCGCTTGGGGAATTCGGTCGCGACGTAACAGACCTTCGCATCCCCTCCGGTGATGTCTATGCCCCAGGGGTCCATGTAGACACTGAACGGGTTGCGGATTGCTTTGATGCGGATCTCTTGCTCGTTGTAGATGGGATCGGTGTATTCCGTGTCGATACGGAAATACCCGACGCCCATCATCACCTGAAACTCTGCCGCAGTTGTATAGGCTTGGTCGGCGTTCGAGACGTGCTCGATATGCCGAATGATGCCTTGAATGATGTCGGCGGTTTCTACGTCGGCCTTATCGTCGGCCGGCAGCACCTTGATAGACGCCCGCGCTTGGCGCATGTCGTTGAGTATCTGGCGAGCGTGCGCAGGTATCTTGTTGACCGTCAGGCACGGACGAGCCCCGTGGGGATTATTCTCCCGCGCACGGCGCAGCCTTTCGGGCCATTGGTCGGCAGAGAAACCGAACTTTAAATCCTCAAGCCACCGCTCGCGGTTCTGCGCCTCGGCCTCTTGGATCTCTTTGAACTGCTCTAGGCATTCTTTATGACTGAGCATTGATAGCCGCCATGTATTTCAACTTGAACCGCTCGGCTGCTTCGCCTTTCAGTCCAGCGCGCTTTGCCGCTTTGGTCGATTTTTTCATAAGCAAACGCGCGAGATTCCGAGGGTTAATCGACTTATCCAGAACGATGAGTTTCACGCGGCCATCCATCCGTCGCGCCCTGTGCTGTAGTGCATTTGAATGGCCTTTTTCTCTTTCTTCTCAGACTTGGTCATGCCGGGGAACAGTTCGGTAATCGCCCAAATCAACGCATCGGCACGGTTCGGGCTGCGTTCGCCCTGATAGCCCGTTGTGGTGAACCCGCACAACTCCTCCTCCAATTCGGAGAAATAGCCGACATGATGGACCTTCCCTTGCTCGTACAGCGCCGATATAGGCTCGGCCCTGACTACCTTGCCCCTTGTCGCTGACACGGGCTTGTAGGGCGTCCCAGGGCGTGCAGTGCGGATGACGTACTCAACCATCGCGCCGCCGTAATTTTCCTCTGCGACTACGCGGTCAGCGTCGTGCCGCTCGAAAGCAGAAGTGACAATCTTGCCCCAGGTTGCAGGCCCGCATTTCTTGGTCAAATCTTCAAGCAGGTAGGCGTGGCCATTCGTGCCAAGGGCCACGACAGCGATACCGATTGCGTCATTTTGTGCCGCTTCTTCGTCTCGACTGCCTGACGGGTCAACCGCCACGACAATCCGCTGAAAGTCTGGGGGCTGTTCGTCAATCAACCGATAGCGGTCGATCATCTCGTCATTCCACAGCGCATTCTCGTCGCTGTCGGAGAAGTCGCCATCAAAGAAGCGTTTCCGATACCGCGCCGAAGCGGTCTCCAAATCCCGCATGAACTGCTTCGACAGGTTCTTCTGGTTGTCGGCCGGATTCATCTGCAAGCACGCATACTCGTGCGCGTCTTGCAGCTTGCGCTTGGTGTCCGGGTCAACCTTTTTGAAGAAAAGCGAGTAAGTCCAATGGATTTTGGACGGCGGATTCTCGTCTATGTAAATCCGCTGGCTCAAGGGCTCGCCGGTACGTTCTTCTGCAACCACCTGCGCGGCCCGCAGGCGCACTGTTTGATAGGTCGAATAGGGTATCTGCGAGGCTTCGTTGAACAGAATCGTGGCGAATTCAGTGCCTAGAATCTTTTCAACGCGGTCGGCTTCGTCCAGCCCGTCAAACCACAGTTCAGACCCATTCGGCAGGGTCCAGATGCCCTCTTGTTTCCTCGGTGTCACCTTCATGCCGGGAAAGCACAACCGAAGGACATTCGGCAGCGTTTGATTCACCACCGTCGAGACAACCGCATTCTTTCGGTAGCGGGCTATCAAGTGCCGCGAGCCTCGGGCTTTCATTGCCCGCATGATGATGGCGCGCAGTAACGTGAACGTCTTGGCCGAACGTGTGCCACCGTACAGAAGCGTATAACGCTGGTCCTGCGCCAGAAGCCCAAAGGCTTCTTTTTGCTTGTCGGTTAGCTCAAAGTTTTTCGTCGTCACGCGAGTAATGAATGATAAAAGGCGCTTCGTCGTCGCCCGAATGCTTGATTGCTTGCTTGGAAGGCTCGGCCTTGTCGATGATTTTCCACGACAGGTCGGCTTGAGCCTTGAGGGTCATGCCGTTTTCCTTCGCGTCGATTCGGGCTTCCTCGGTCAGTGCGTAGGCAATGACTTCATGCGGGTCAGCCCCGTACTTGAGGCACGCGGCTACAATCCGCTCCAGGCTTAAATCCTTGGGCAGTGCCGCGAGGTCGTCTTTACTCATTGCTTTACCGTGGCGATCTCTCGCCCGTTGGTCTTTTCGTAGCGGGGTCGAACTAATGAACGCCGCTAGGTAGTGATTGCCGTTTATCTTGCGGTTCTCGCTGCGGCTGCGGCGTCGGTCCCGACACAAGTCACCGTATGGACGAATCCTGCCGCGTTCTTTACCTGATAATTGGCTGTCTTGGGCGTCGAGTAGCTGAACTGGCCTCCGACCTTCTGCACGTCGTTGGTCTGATCTTCGCCAGCCTGCAATGTCTGGGTCACCTGGCCGCTGGAATTGACGCGCAGCGAATACTTGCCGCTGTAGCCCGGATTGTCATTGCCGGACGGGTCGCCGAGTACGGTGTTGTCAGCCGCATAGACATTGGACACTAACAGCAGAAGCAGCAGGAATATTTTCATAAAAGCCCCAGCAGGATGATCACTGCATTGCGGTTGTTCAGGTTCGTCAATTGATTTTGCGCCTGCTGTAAGTCTTGCAGCATGGCTTGATAAGCGAATTCGTCGGCAATCTGCTGGGCCTGAATGACTTCGGTTAGCATTCGATCAAGTTCAGCGAGGCGAATATGGCCTTCTACTAACTCGCGCAGTCTGCGCTTGGCCAGCGTCGGCGACGGTGCCTTGCTTGCTTCGACAATGGTCTGTATTTCGGGCTCGTCAGGGGGAATGATTCCCCTGGCTATGCGCTCGTCTCTGACTTCCTTTTCTGTGCGGTAGCGCACTTGAGGAAGGCTTCCGCCTGTCGGCCTGACGGTCGGCGTGAAAGGAACCGCGAGTGTGTCGCCTGATGCCATTAGATTTCCGTCACTAGAATGTTTTCAGCAGCGCAGCCGCAGTTGGCACAGACAATCGGGCCATCAACCAGGCACCAGAACAGGCCGCACTGACACTCGGGGCATTCCCAAATCTGCTCGCCGTCGTCGCCTTTCTTCTTGCGCGCTTCGCTAATGTCGGTCACTTCCGAAGCCATGCAAGGTACTCCGCGCCCACCTCAACATCGGCAAAGCATTGAAGCCTGCCCGCCATCGAGGTTGTATTAGGATTGAACACCGCGAGAATGGATGCGCCTTCTTTCTGGGGCAGGTAGCCCAAGCGGTCGGCGTGGTCATCGATGAACTTGTAGCCTCTAGCGCGAGCCGTCCAGTAGACGAAATCCCGCGAGGCTGATTCTTCTTGGTGTAGCGCCCAATTGTGCGTGTGGCCTGCAAGATACAGGTCGCACGATTCCTTCATGTGGGCGGCTTTCTGCATTCCGTGTGAACTGTTCCACATGGAATGGCCGGGGAAATCGTGAGCGGCCCAGACTTTGAACCGCTGAGATCCGCAGGAAAGCGTGAAGCGCGCGCCCCACGTCTCCATAATCAGGGGTTTCTTTACAAGATGCTTAAGATTCGTGTGACCAGGCCACAGGTCATGGTTGCCAAGTAAGACCACAAGCCAGTGTATGCCAGCGTCCTCAAGGAACCATCGGGCAAGTTTGTGTGCAGTTTCCACAGACTGATCAGAGTGAGCATACAAAGCAACCAGCCGAGAACCGTTAGGCCAGTTATCCAATGTGTCGCCGATGTTGAGCGAGTAAATCCCGTCACGCCTAGCTATCTCCACATCGCGCTCAAGTAACGGCCAGTTGCAGCCGTTGCTGTCTATGTGCGGGTCGCCCCAAATCATCAAGCCAAACGGCTTGTTGGGCATCCGTATCTCGAACCACTCTTTAGCCCGCGCTAGCTCGTTGCGCTTCTCGAACCGCTGCGAGAGGGTTTGGCGTATCTCGTCAACGTGGATGTCACCGTCAGGAAAAACCGGCAAAACCGGCTCAGTCGGCTCCTCTGCGCGTGCCTTTTTGACCTTCGCCCATCGTGCGGCGACAGATCGATGGTGCAGCCCAAGCATCTTGGCGGCTTGGTAGCAGTTGCCGTTATGAGCGTCTAGGATGCGCTCGAACTCGGCTTGCGGTATCTGCGACCTAAATCCAGCAGGCGTCTTAGGCAATCTTTCCCCTTTTGAGTAAGTTCATACCCTAATTGGGTTTACGCGGAACCTTTCGACTTATCGTAGCTACGCATCCCGCCTAAGCCGAGAAGCCCGAACAGCAGTTGCATGGTGAGAGTGGTATCGACAGCAGGAAGGAGTGTAGATACCCCGTAGACGGTCACAGCAAGCCGCAGACAGGGCTCTATGATTGCGGCATAGGCTAGGCCAGCAGCGCAGACGTAGCCGACGCTAGGACGCCACCGGCTCGTGAAGGGGTCCGAACTACCCGCCTCAACCTTGTTAACGTCGGCTTGCATCTGGGCAAGCTGCAATTCCGTCTCAATCTGCTTAAATTCGCCCGCCTGGGCCATCCGAAGCAATTCCATCTCGGCCGCTGCCTTCTGGGCTGGGTCGGGAATGAATCTATCTAGCAGCTTGCCAACAATACCGGCAACAGCATCGGCAATCACTGTGGCTCTCGCTTGGCTAACTCGACTACGCGGCGCGCGTACAGCACCACGTTCTGAATCGGGTCAACCTCGAAGTGGTCTTTCGGGGTAGGCATACCGTCTAAAAGCTTTAGGTTGTGCTCAAGTTCTCCGATGACTTGTATCAGGTCGGGGCTCACTGTCTCGCCGTCCGGGCACTAGCGGCAGCCCTGGCAGTGGCAGCATCTTCGTCGGCGACTTCCCATGCGCCTATGCTGGGCGGGTGGAGGAAAGCCCTGTTGCCGTGGTCTTGGACGTTGCCGATGTTGAGGTCGCGGCCGACGCGGCGGTTAGCAGAGTCAGTCGATAATCTAAACCCCGCCGTACTGGTCGGCGCAGTCACCACCCAGCCGGGGGATGTCGTAATCGTTCCCATTCCCGCCGATCCTGCCGAATGCCCTGCCCCATTTGTTGATACGGTCGTGCAGTTGTGGAGGTCGTTGTATTCTTCCGTCGATGACGAATTGAACTCCCAATAACACTCCGTTGCGCCGCTAATGGCGTTGTTTCTGGCAATCGAAAGCGTCGAGTTTGTATCGAAGGCGATCCCGTATGTGCCGCAGTTGTATCCGCTGTTGTTGTACAGCCGCACGTCTGTGTTGAGGGAGCCAAAGCCCGCACCGAAGCATTGGTAGGTGTTATTCAGGCTGATATTCCCATAGGCGTACACCACGCCATAGGAAGTGTAGAAGTGCATCCCTTTGCTGGCACCGTAGGTGTAGTTTCTAAGAAACTGCCCTGCGGCTTCGGAATAGAAACCCATCCCCACAGTGCCGGTTGTCGGCATGGTGCAGGTATTGTCGCGGACGATTACAAGTCCTGAGTCAGTTGGCCCAGAGATAAGAAAGCACTGCTTTTCGTCCTCGGGGTGCACGCATGAGTTGTTCGCGTACACCAGCCCATCAACTTCTCCGTTATACCCGATGCAATCCCCTGTTGATGTTTCCAGTCCCGGGTTAGAAATGGTCAGGTACGAAAGCGTGTTGTTTTTCCCCTGCCCTCGAATGCAGTCGTCGCCGCAATCAACCAGCACTGAGTCTGTCACCGTGATACTGCGGCCACCCATATATATCGCGTTAGGGTTCGCGCCGGGGTTACCTTCCGTGTCGTGGATGTACATATCCGACACGTTGATATTCCGCGTCACTGTCTGATCGCACGCTGCGGTATCGCACAACCAGATCCCGTGATTCGTAAATCCTGAAATCTCGAACGAATCTATGTTTACGTAGGTCTGCGTATTGGTGGCGAGAAAGTTGCCACGCGTGCCTGTGTTTATGATTACTGCTCGCGCAAGGTCGCCAGAGGCTGAGCAATCGCCACTCACCGTAAACGGGTTACCAGCACTGCCAGAGGTCGCCACGGTTGTGATAAACGACGCGCCAGCGCCTGAATAGCTGAACGTGCCACAGGCAATTAACGTATCGCCCGCCGCCATTGAGGCATACACGACGCTCGACCAGTCTTGCCACGCGTTTGCGTAACTGGTGCCCGCGTTAGTGCCGCCAAAACTCGAACCGGGTCGCACATACCAAGTAGCACCCCAAGCCTGCCCCCAAGCCAGCAGCAGCAATAGCGCGACAATCCTCACTGGCGGTGTTCCGTCAGCCGGTTGATGCGGTCCCGCTCGCCCCGGACCTCGCCTTTCAAGTCATTAATGGCGCTGATAATGGTCGTCTCGGTGCGCTCTAGGTCTGCGTGCTTGACCAAACCCGGAATCGTTTCTTCGAGCTTGTCGATGCGTTGTCCGTACTCGTCGTTGCGTTTGATTTCGCGGCTGATTAACCAGCCCAAGGTGGATAGCACTACACCACCCACCCAAGCAACAACTGTGGAAAAGCCTGAGTCGTGCATCTCATATCGTGGTTCTTGGTTGATTCGGACGCATAAAAAAGCCCCGGTTAAGGGGCTAAGAGTGCGGGGAGGGAAAGCCCGCTGGTGAATGCCGGAGGCAATCACCCATACAGCACAAATCTCTTGATGTGGTGAAACTTGCTTTCTTTCACCAGCGCCGCGATTAATTCGATTTCGGCGCACCATTTGAACCATTCGCCGCGCACATGATGCTCTTTGAGCGCCGCGTGTAACCGCTGCTCTACTGACTCAGGCGCGGCAAATGTCGCAATAAGCGCGACCGGCTCGGGGTTGCACACCTGAATCTCAATCATTCGCGCCGTTACGTCTTTTGCCCTGCCAACCTTCACCGGGCCGGATTCGCCAGCGCGCACGATGTAGATGTTGGTTATGGGCTCGTCTCCGCCCCAAATTCCTCTAGCGTCTAGGTAGGCGGTCATCCGAACGTCGCGGCCTAGATCGCGCTTTGCCATTAACCGCGTGTGCTTGCCGCAGTAATCGCTGCCCTTCGTTCTTGCTTGGCAGCAGCCGCGTCCGTCTTTTGAATAACGACAGAATATCGACGTAAATGCCGCGTATTCGCGAGGAGAAACGGCCAAAGCCATTAATTACTCTCCCCGCCGACAATATGTAGCAGCATAACGCTTTATACATAACACCACGCGCACTGTCAAGTCCTTTTCATTTCCCGTCGGATCAATATTTCCCCCGTCCGTATGTTCTCATACAGCTTCGTCTTGGACTTCCCCCAGACCGCCAGACATTGTTCCGGTCCGACCAGGTACAGCCACTGGACGCACGATACCGGCACCCTCGTATCGTCGTCCTCCGTTAGCGCGTCCATAGCGTCAATCAGCCTGCGGAGTGCGCCATGCGTCTCCAATAGCCTCAATCCTGCCGGGACACTGGACGCGAATCCGCTGCCGCCTTGGCCGAACTGTGCGCGCCACAGGGTTGTGCTGTCGCTGTAGCCCAAGCCTTGCAGATTTGTCGCCCACTCGGCCCATTCGCGCATGAGGCCCGAGAAGTCGTCTATTGCTGGGGCTGTCACTTGTCGCCGAGTCCTGTCCAAGTCCGCGCGGTTGGCGGGCGATGCTGATTCGCGGCCATAACCGCCACGCAAATAGCAATCTGAGGAGTCTCGGCCAGCATCCCATTTATCCCGAACGAATAGGCCATCCACCTGTCGCCGTTTTCGTCGTCTGGCTGCCAATGCAAATCAATGCCGTACTTCTCAATTAGCGGCCCGCACCATGCCCAATCCGTGACGTATGGCGGCGGGAAGAAAGGAAGCGCGGCAATGTTAAATTCCGGCGGCGTTCCGGGCGGCATCCACCGCCGGCCGGCTTCACGATTCCCCACCTGCCGCCACCCTTCAATCTCCGCCACCTGTCGATTGATGTCCTGATTGATTTCGTCGTCGGTCATTTGTCGAACTCCATGATCGCCTCGTAAGTCATGAGAATCGCCAACCTGATTCTCATATTCGCTTCCTCCGATGCGATTTCCTGCCGGAATGCTCGTTCTAGGTAGTTGTGGCAAGCATTGCAACTGGGGGCGGGTAGCTTTACCTCGCCTGTCGGGTCGTATTCCAAGTGTTCTGTCCTGTGCTGGCAGCGGTACTTGATTTGAAAGCGGCAGCTAATCCGCCTGACGTCCTCGGCTAGCCCTGTCGGGTCTGGTTCTGCCCTCAAGATTTTGGCTTGGCGGATTGCTTCGCGTTGTTGTGCGTTCATACCAGAGCCTTGAACAGCGCAGGGGTGATTGCCTTGCGTATCTGCTCGTCCGTCAGCCCCAACTTACGAAAATAGTCCAAGCATTCGTTAAGCGGGGTTTTGATGATGTTGAAGACTGGCTGTTGATGCAGCCGACTCATCATGTCGCGCTGCTGTTCAAGCGGGGTTTTGACGATGCTCATATACGACAACCGACCTATATCGATTAGATTGTTGTTCATGCGACTAGCCTCCCAATGGTTTCCGCAAGCACGGATAACTCGTCTTGCTTGTAAACACGCCATAGCGCCCTGGTGCCGTGCAATCCGTCTTTGCCTTGGTGGCATTCCTTGCACAGCGGAATTGCCAGCCAGTGCGGCGCGCGTTGCGCCATGCCCTGCCCTTCGCGGACGTGGTGCGCGTCACTTGGGCCGCTAGCGCCACATAGGCCGCAGTCCATTTCTTTGATGCGCGTAAGGTGTCGGCGTTCGGCGGCGGTCATGAGTAATGATCCAGCACATACCGGGCCGCTATGGCGTCATACGTTGCGCCAATGGCATTGAGTGCTTGGTCAGGGGTCATGACGACATGCACCGGGGCGCGTTGCTTTGCGTGCCACTCCACTTGCGCCGGGGTCAGCTTTCTGTCGCTGGCCGGTACGTTGGGATTCTTAACCTCCAACACAAACCATTTGCGGCCGTAACTCACAAGCAAGTCAGTTACACCGCCGCCAGCTTTCGACAAGTCGGTGACCGTCGCGCCGGCCTTAGTCAGTGCGTCGGCGATGTCGTTTTGATTTTTGTCTTTGCGTGCTGCGCGCCTCATACGCCCGCCCTCCGGCTTGATTCCTGCGTCCGCCACGTCTCGATACGGGCTTGGGCTGCAATCAGCTTCCACCTCAATGATTCTTCGGCCTCCACGGCTTCTCTCAGGCCGTCTAGCAGGGCTTGGTAGTCCTCATGGGCGTACGCATAGGACTCGCGCTCTAGGCCCGTTCCTGTGGCCTGCTGTACCAGAATGGCCTTTTTGCTTTTGCGGAATTCTTCAAGGTAAATGCGATTAGCCTTTGCGCGCGCGAAGTCTTGGGCGTGCTGCAATATCCAGTCGTTTGCCTTCTCGACTTGTTCGGACGTAATCATGCAAACAACCTCGATTGGCGTTGTGCGTCATCGATGCGACGGCAGGCGATGTCGAAATATTTCGGCTCAATCTCGATCCCGATGAACTTTCGCCCGAGATTCATGCACGCCACTCCGGTTGTGCCGCTGCCCATGAAGGGATCGAGGACGGTTTCCCCATGAAGTGACGCCTTGCCAACGCACCAATTCATAAATGCCTCTGGCTTGGGGCATGGGTGTTCAACGTTCTTAAGGTCTGAAACTGATGACGCAAGCTTCGTTACAGACGAAGCTGTAGCACGCTGTCCGCCGTTAGGATCTTTGCCGTAGTACAAAATTAGGTGCGCCAATAAGAAGCCCCAACGTCCGCGCCCTGTTCCGGCCGGATTCCACCACACGCCAATATCGTCCGGCTGCGGATAAAGGAATCCATTTTTGTTGCCAGGAGTGATTAACCCTCTGGCCGCAATAGAAAGCGCCATCTCGCATGCCGGCACCGCTACACTGCGGATATAGTCCGGCGTGTCAGCAAAAGACGCATATCCAGTTTGTCCCCGCTCACGCTCCTGCCCGGTTCCTGCCTCGCCTAACAACACTCCATACGGCGGATCTGTAATCACCGCGTCCACCTTGCCCAACGTCGGCAGGATTTCGAGGCAATCGCCCAGATACAAAGTCGCGTTGCCGATGGTGACGGGGCTATTGATAATCATATGCAGACGCCTTTGCTTCGCGTGGTGAGTTGAATACCGCTATCATTTCCTTCCCCTTCCACAAAACTCCCCTCCATTCGTCTCCGACTTTGCACGCGCAGACGGTGTAGGTGCCGTCCGTTTCGGCGTATCTAGATTCAACGCCGTCTCGGTTTTTGCATTTGCGCCATTCAGGCATTAAAGCCATTCAAACGCGACGTAGCTGTTTCTGTATTTAGCCTTGGCGAATTGCCAAATCGCACACAGAAAGTAGTTACTGCCGCCACACTGAACCCACCCGCGCCTGCCATCCCATCTTTTGATTTCGTACTTAAACCCCATAGTGGGCTCCGTCCGCGCTAATTACTTCCGGATTGCACCAGCAAGTATTCGACATTTCGTGAATCTCTCTCCGCCTGCATTCAACGTCGAGTCCGGCCATTGCCGCCCCTTTATCGCGCCATGTCGCCGATAGAATTTCGCCACCAATACGCACGCGCCACACATCAGGCTCAATGCTGAATATGTCCGTCTTGACTTCGTAATTTTTCATGCTCGCTCCACCACTACGGCACGCCAATCGGGGAGAATGTGCAGCCATACCGGGCTTGTCAGGAGTGATTCATTGGGCGCAATTACAACCACCCGTGGCGCTTTCTTGTTCTGCATTTTTCTGACCTTCTTCGCCCGCTCGCAGTCGATACAGGTTCCTTTCTTCTTACTTCTCACTCCGAGATTGCCCTTTTTACTGTGCTTTGTTAAGTACACCGTCAAGCCAAGTTTCTGCGCTTCTTCTGGCGTTCTCGGCATGTCTCCCGAATCAAGCAGCGATTGAATTTGTGCGCGGAATCTTTTGTGCCCCATGCCGTTTGCGCAAAGGAGGCTGCAATACTTTTTTGCAGCTGCCTTGGGCTTGAATGCGTTGCCGCAATTCGGGCACGGGATGGGCATTAACTTCGTGGGCGGGTTCCTCATGCTTTCCGCCCCACGTCAGATATCCCCCGGCCTTTCGGCACTTCTGGCATTTCGCGTGCCGGTCGTTGATTGACATCCCCTGAAAACAGCCAGCGCATAGCTTCTTGTTCGCGGGTGCTGCGATTCGGAATTGGTTTAGGGTCCACTTCATTCCTCCGCAAACGGCCACGAAAGCATGTCGATAGTGCGCGTGGTGTTCTTCCCGACGTACTGCAAAGCCCTTGGAACGAACCATAGGGAAATCTTTCCCTCCCAATCGCCATTGCGCTGTTTGTCGCAATTCAACACGGCGTCAGGCATATCGAGTTCGTCGCCGACGAGCTTTCCTTTCTGCGCCTTTTCTTCCTTGCCCTTGTTTCTCCAAAGGGTGAACACGTTGTCCGCCATGTCGGTTATCTCTGACGCGCCCTTGATATCGAACTTGTCCATCTGCTTGTGCTCGGTTTCTTTCTTCCGCGAGTGAGCAATCAAGTGGATGTGCAGCCCTGAGTCCTTGGCGTAGGTAGAAAGGCAATCAACGAAGTGCTTTTGCGCGTTGTAGTCGTCAGTTCCGATGCCGCACTTCATGAGGCTGTCAATCACGAAATGGTCGATTTCCAATTCCTCGCGGCAGTATCGAACTACTGCGAGCATGTTCTTGCTCTTGACGGTTCCCTGCTGGTCGTACATCCAGAGGCTAGAGCCCAAGGAATCGGAGAATCGGCGGACGTAATCGGGCGTCGGGGTTTCCACGCCGGTTGCTTGGCGGCACATCCTGACCAGGGTTTGAACGGGCTTCATTTCCATCGACGCGATGCAGACGGCTTGCTTCTGGCGCACCAGTCCATAGGTGACCATCGAGTGCAACAGCGACTTTCCGTGGCCGTTCACGCCGGCCCAGATTGAAAGCTCCCCCTTCCGAATTTTTACGACGTTGTGGGTTTTCGACCAAGGCAGCAGACAGCCTGTAGCAACGTCGCCGTGCACGAAATAATCCATCACGTCGCCGGTCCAGTCGGTCGCGGTTTTCACCTTCGCGGCCTCCCCTTCCGGCAGGGCGTATTTGTCGAAGTCGATCTCACCGACAGCCTTGGCCCCTAACCTCGCGAGCGCTGCATCCTGCGCGTTAACGACGGCGTGCATTGATGACCTCCAATACCCCGGCAACCTTCAACCGGGCCTGTTTGATTTCTTCAAGTTCCTCAAGGGAAAGCGTGTAGCCGTCCAGAATCTGGGTTGCCGCTCCGATGACAACCAACGCCTCATGGCCAAGCGTTTCCAGCAAGGCTCGGTAATTCCAAACGGGTTTGCGCGATGCGGCCTCGAAAGGCTCGGGGAACAAGTCCGCCAGCGTCATGCCGACGGAATTGACTACCTCAAGGGGCGTACACCCCGCGAAGCAGTGCAGCAGGACCGTCCCATCGGGCTCAACCTTGACGCTGAGGCTCGGAGAGCGGTCTACGTGAGAAGGACACTTGGCAACGAATTGCCCATGACCGTGGTCTCGCAGACCTTCTAGGCGCGAGAGAAAAGTCATAGGTTCCCCGCAAAGTCGTTAGCTGACGAAACTTCGTCGTCAGTCCAACGCTTACCGCGAATCCATGTCGCGGGATAGGGTATCCATTTGCCAGAGTCCTTAAGCCAATCCTCCGAAGTCGTGGCAATCCTTAGGGCATTCAAAATGCTTTCCTGAAGGTGCTCGTCCGGTTTCAAAGCTCGCCATGCCTTCTCGGCATCGCCTTTAGATTTCTTTCTCGGGTAGGCTTTCCAGAATTCCTCAAAGCCCGCCGGTTCTATTACGGTTCCTTTACGGTTCAATGTATATGGGGGTGCACCACGTGCAGGGGTGGGGTGCACCACGTGCAGGGGTGTCCTGCTTGTGGTGCAGGGGTGCACGTCATGCAGGGGTGCATGTAGTGCAGGGGTTACAGTGTAGGAAGTGGACTTGCCAGACACCCTATCAGCCCTCACTAATGACACCTTTTCAAGTTCCGCAATCACTCGACGCACTACCCGCTCGCACAGACAAGTACGCTCGACAATGGTCCCGACTGACGGCCAGCACACGCCGTCATCGTTCGCTTGGTCCGCCAATGCAATAAGCACCGACTTCTGCGTCGGGGTGCATTGGATAGGCCAGCACTTAGCCATTACCTTGGTGCTCATTCACTGCCCTGAATCCATTCCGCTCAGAATGCAGCGGGCTAGGTCGGTCTGCTGGATATTGTCCAAGCCCTACCGCTCCAAAATTCCCCAACGAAGGGCCAGCCTGGTTATCGCATTCCGCTCGAAACCGTACTGGCTGGCCGTCTCTGCTCTGCGCTGAGCCAGGATGGCGGTCTGTACCTTCAACGGCGTTAAACCCGCCACAACGGCTTGCAGCGCCTCTGAGGCGCTAGCTTGTTCGGCTGTGTCGTGGAGGTATCTCATTTGTGACTCCAATCAGTTTTCTATCTTCGGCGGCGTTGAAACCACGTCACCGCACCACTAGTTTTAGAGGCCCAAGGCCAACCACAGAAACACAGTCACCACCACCAGAAGCGGCGCAACCATGAGCAGCAAAACAAATAAAGAATTAGCGCCACCGGATTTCGACGAACTGGACCGGGGCAAACCAGCTTGGACGCCGAGGGGAGCGGCATCGTCAAACGCCGACGCAGGGGGAACGGCGGCGCGAAAGGTCATGCGGCGCGGCCTTGGCGATTCGCCTTTAGTTTGCCGCCTGTCAATAACTCAATTTGGTACTGCCGGCCTTCGGGAATGGCACCGCGCCTAAACCACTGCCAGACGGTCCCGCGCTCGGTCCCGATTGCTCGGGCTGCTGCCGTTTGACTTCCAAAATGCGCTATAAGGTCTTGAGGCTTCATGGTCTACGACTGTAGACTTGCCGATCACAATTGTCAACACATGCATACCCCCCCCGGCATAATGCCGTCATGAACACTTTAGATAGCTTCCCGGCCCGCCTGCGCGCTGCCCTCAAGGACTCCGGCAAATCTGCCGCCGAGGTGTACAGGCGCATCGGGGTAAGTAAAGCCACTTGGTATACGTGGACAGGCGAGCGCGAATCGACGCCCGAGCCGGAGACATGCTTTAAACTCGCCGACTGCCTCGGTGTCATGCCGAGGTGGCTTATTACAGGAAATGGCCCACGAATGCCTATTGCGCCGCGATTCACTCAAGAACAATTAGATTTGGCCGAAGCTTGGCCGAGCCTGCCCGCACCCACCCAGCAAGCTATCGCCATGCTGATTCGCTCTGCCGCAAACGAGATGGCTCCCGGCCTCAAAGGCCCGCCAACCCGCCTTAGCCGCGAAATGCAGGAACGCGCCGACCGCTTGTTTGACGAAGCACAGAAGAAACTCCGCAGCGCCTCCCGCTAATTATTTTTGCCTTTTGGGTCTACAGGTGTTGACACGCACGCACGGCGGGTCTACAGTTCTGGACACACCAGGGCAACTTAGCCCGAAGGGGAATGAAGATGACGACAGCGCAAATTATCCGCGAACAGCTTGCAAACGCTCCCGAGACTGCGCCGGCCAATCCCGCTCTGAAAGGCTGGTGGATAGGCGCCGGGTATTTCGTCTGCTCGTCGTGCGCCGGCCGCCTGATGGCTCGCGGGTGCAAATTGCCCGCCCCGACTGAGCCTGTGTGGATTGAGCCCGGCATGATTTTCGGCGACTGCTGCGCCTGCGCCTAAACAAACTCTCCACTAGCCGGGCACCGGACACCGGCTTTTTTTGAGGAATGAACATGACCGCACTTGACTCCATCCGCGACGACATCGCCGACGCTTACTCAGTCGGCATTCCGAAGGCTTCCGAAGTCCGCAAGCTCAAGGCCCGACTCTGGCCGGTGGTAGCGGGCTGGGACTACGTGACGGATGACGCCTCGCAGCATGAAAAGGAATTGACGCGACTGATTCAGCTTGCCATCGAAGAACGCGACGACGACGGCGATGACCCCGAAAAGAAAATCGGGCGGCTGATTACCGAACTTGCGATGAGTCGCGCAACCATCGAGTTCAACGACATCATCGACGAGTTTGAATCGGGAGACGCTGATTACGGTTACGACGTGCCCGAAGTTGAGCGCGTCAATCTTGACAGGAGCGCAGCATGAAAACTTTCAGTTCTGACTTTGCATACCGCGTTGCCGAACAGAAACGAGCGCGCGACATGGACGAGTGCCGCCACATTCTCTCTGAGGGCGTGGCTTGGGCAGTGGTGACAATTATCAGTGCGGTCACATTCGCGCTGGCTGTCTTGGAGAGCGCGAAATGAATCACCGCTATAAAGCTGATTTCTCCGAGGCGCTTGACCTCAAGGTGTCTGACATGGACGAGCCCGAGGACGGCGGCGAATTCGAGGATGACTTGGAGGACTTCGACCCGTTCAACGAAGGCGAACGGCCGATGCTTGATGATCTCGACTTCGACAAATGAGTGCGGCAAGTCGCGAGAATCACGACGACTGGCAACAATTACTGGCTGAGGATGAAGATTATGAGCAGTGGGCAGCAGAACTCGAACGGCACGATTTCGATACACGGGCGGGAGTACAAGACGGTGGCACTCCGCGTGCAGGAGTTTCGCGAGAGCTTCCCCCTTTCGTCTGGCTGGAGCCTCCGTTCTGAGATTATCGCTCTTGACGCCGACAAGGTGGTGATGCGGGCGCTAGTAGTCTCCCCTGACGACAAGATTGTCGGGACGGGCTACGCCGAGGAATACCGCAATGCCTCAAAAATTAACGCGACCTCGGCGCTTGAGAACTGCGAAACCTCGGCCCTTGGCAGGGCCTTGGCTGCGTGCGGCTACGGCGGCTCTGAATACGCCTCAGCGAACGAAGTGCAAGGCGCAATAGCTACCCAAGAGGCTATGGCGGCAGAGCGCGTCACGGCGGCGCTAGAGGCCGTGGCGAAAGGCGATTGGCTGGCGTGCTGCCTTATGGATAAAGGCGATGATCCCATTTGGCTTGAGGCGTGGAAAAAGATGGGCAGCAAGGACCGCTCGCGGTTTAAAGAACTGCAAACCATCCGCGACAAGTACCGCGAAGGGCTTGACACGCTTTCGCAAGACGAACACGGATTTGCGCAGTTCAATGACGAACTGAACGACGAGCAAGCCCGATACATATACCGCCTGATCTCCCCCGAGGCGCAGGCAATGATGACTCATCAACGGAAGAAAGCAGCATGACCATTCTCAAGAACCTTGTAGTAAAGAACGGCAGTTATGAAATCAATGGCCAGACGAAGCACCGTTATCTGACTATTGGGCAGGTTCACCAGTCCAAGGACGGCAACGAGTACATCACGCTCGATGCTCACGTCAACATCGCGGCCATTCCCCGCAAGGACGGCGAAACCCGCGTGATGGTGAGTCTCTACGACCCGAAGCCGCGAGACGGGGAAGCGCCGAAGCAAGGCGCAAGGGCGGATGATGGGTTTGACCAGGACGTGCCTTTTTGATGGGCGCTACTGCACTCAAGTCCTGCTTTAAATGCGGCGCGGTGAAGCCCATCGATGACTTTTACGCGCATCCGCAAATGGGCGACGGCCATTTAGGGAAATGCAAAGAATGCACTAAGCGCGACGCCACAGAAACGCGGTCAAAACGGATTGACCATT